>ULUT01015222.1_pt1 | contig 29284 bp, 28 predicted proteins | sample 1958691 | NCBI WGS metagenome assembly ULUT01 (sample SAMEA4835766, study PRJEB28245) | human gut metagenome | biome: gut microbiome; material: fecal sample | place: Denmark | collected 2008 | reverse complement strand
ATCGATGAGTTCTGCTACAGGAAAAAGCTGTCCCTGCCACTGCTCATTCAGGAAAAGCCAAATGCTGCCAGGTACCTGATCTTTTATCTTCTCCTGATCGGTATTTTTGTCTTTGGGGTGTATGGCCCCGGCTATCAGGCAGAGCAGTTTATTTATATGCAGTTTTAAATTGTGATTGATTTGTTTGATGATTTCAGAAAGGATCTTTATGAAATTTTTTCATTCTAAAACAGCCCTGCGTCTTTTCTTTATCCTGCTGCTTCTGATAACCCTGTACCTGCTTTCCTGCGTACTGAAGGTAAAGTCCGGTCATGGTATCGACCAGCAGGAGGGCTTATACTGGCAGGAGGAAAACAGCATTGATGTCATGTTTCTCGGTACCAGCCATGTCCACTGTGACGTCAATACCGGTCTCCTCTATGACAGCTACGGGATCACAGCCTATGATTACAGCGGCGCCGAGCAGCCCCTCTGGATGACCTACTATTATCTGAAGGAGCTGTACCGGTATCAGACTCCGGAGCTGCTCGTGCTTGATCTGTATGGCCCTGCCAGACTTAAGGAGGACTACCAGTATACCTGGATCTCCGAGAATATTTACGGCATGCGTTTTTCATCCAATAAGCTGAAAATGCTCCTTGTCAGTGTGGAGCCCGGCCGGATCAGAGACTATTTTCCCTCCTTTGCCATTTATCACAACCGCTACGATTCCCTGAGTGAAGATGATTTTCAAAGCTTCTTCTGGAACAGCGAGGATAAACAGGCCTTCAAGGGCTATACCCCTTACTTCGGCACGGAGCTACAGACTGAGCCGGATGACTTTTTCACAGAGGAAAAGGGAGGTCTGACCAAAAAGTCAGAAAAGTATCTCCGTAAGATCATTGCTTATGCCAAAAAGAAGCAGACACCCCTCCTTCTTATCTCTGCTCCTTATGTCATAACAAAGGAAGATAAGATGACCTATAACCAGATCGCTGAAATTGCCGCACAGGAGGATGTCGCCTTTATTGATTTCAATGAATATTATGAGGATATGGGACTTGATTTCACCACAGATTTTAATGACGAATCCCATCTGAACTATCAGGGAAGCTGTGTATTTACGGATTATCTGGGAAATTATCTGAAAGAAAACTATATACTGACGGATCGTCGCGGTGATCCATCCTGTGAATCCTATCTGGATAATCAGAAGCTGATCCTGAAGGAAGCAAAGGAGGCTTCAGCCACCGGCTGAAGCCTCCTGTTTCCTACTGCAGTTTTATTTCTCTTCTGTCTTTTCCTGGCTCTTCTTTTCTGTAATGGTAAACTTCTGAACCATTTCTCTCATTTCACCGGAAGCCTTTCCTACCTCATTCATAACAGAAAGGACATCTTCTGACTTCTGTACAATCGTTGAAGCTCTCTGTGCGATCTCATTGGTTCCGTTTGCCCCTTCATTGGAAGCCTTGCTCACATCATTGATAGACTGGATCACACCATCGATAGAGGCAAGCAGTTCTTCGGATATAGCACTGAAATCAGTTACCATTTCATTCACATCTGCCGCATCCTGATTATAAGCATCGGCGATATCTGAAAACTGATGGAAGCTGTCCGAAACATCCTCTGCCACAAAGGCCAGCAGTCTGGAGGAATCATCCGCAAGATTCTGCACTGCCCCTGTTACTTTCTGTGTCACCTGTTGGATATTTTCTACTGTTGCCTTTGACTGTTCTGCCAGTGAGCGGATCTCATCTGCTACAACGGCAAAGCCCTTGCCTGCCTCTCCGGCTCTTGCCGCCTCAATGGATGCATTCAGTGCCAGGAGATTTGTCTGTGCCGTAATTCCCATAATGGACTGTGCCAGTACCTCGATCTGCTCTACTACCTTGGCTTCTTCCAGTGCCTGCTCAAGGCTTCCACTAATCTCTGCTTTCATATTCTTAGCATTCTGATAATTGCTCTCGGTATCCCTCTTTGCCTTTTCTGCCCGCTGATGGATATTGACAACCTTCGCAGCTCCATCCTGTGCACGGACAGCGATATTCTTTGATACGGTTTCAATTTGATGGGAAATCGTTTCGATCTGCTGCGCGGAAGCGGCTGTCTCTTCCATACTTGCTGACAGTTCCTGTGTTGCTGCTGAAACGCTGCTGATTTCATCGTTCAGTTCATTCAGGTGTCCCATAACGGCATCCACATCTTCCGCAAGTTCAACCCCATGTCCTTTCACACCGCCCAGTACCTGGTCAAAGGTACCTGCCATGCTATTCAGCGCTCTCTCAAGAATACCAAATTCATCTTTCCGTTTCAGTCTGCCGGCTGCAGATCTTCCCGTCATATCACCGCTTTCCAGCTTCTGTGCATAGCCGACTGCCTTCTTCATCCAGCCTGTAGTATCTGCAATAAGATAAATGATCACTGCTATCGTAAGCAGGAAAAAGACTACTGTGCAGATCTCCATTTTCATGATCCATTCATTTCTGGTAGCACCTATGGTCTGCTTCTCTCCCTCTACGATCTCATCAATATAGTCTGTATAGTTTCCTGTACCAATGACCCATCCGAAGGGCTCATACAGTCTGGAATAGCTTCTCTTCGGAAGATTTTCCGTACCGTCCTCCTTCGGAAATACATAATCACAGTAACCGCCATCTGGCTGCTGGCCTACCGCAATGATATCTTTCACCATCTCATAGCCATTGCCATCCTTGGTTCCCATACGGTTCGTACCTTCCGTATCACTGCCGAGCAGTACAATGTTATTCCCTTCCGTATCATCTGCCCAGAAATATCCGGAATCTCCATACCGGAGTTCACGAAGCATATCAGCGCCCTGCTTCTTGGCCTCTTCCAGTGTACACTCTCCTGCTTCATACGCTGCATAATACTGATCCAGCATGGATATTGCATTGTCTACCTGCTGTCTGATACTTTCATCATACTGATTACGCACCTCTTCTTCCAATGCATCATCTGCGTGACTGCTGATCGTTTTCATGCCCTTGATCGCTGAGAATCCGGATCCCATCACCATAATAAATATGAGAACCAGGATCATTGACAGCTTGACTGACATTTTTAAGTTCTTCATAAGTAAAATAGCCTCCCTTTAATGCTTCTTCAGATTATAAAGTATTATATCATATTTTACTTATTTTTTACATTTATCGACAAAAATTATTGCTTTTTGAAATCGAATCATTGCGATCAGACTGCTTTTTTGATTCGTATCATCCTGTTTACATTTCCTTCCAAAGGTAAGTCACCGCAATTACAGTTCTTCATATATTTTCTGAAGTTCTTCTGTCAGCTTGATATTTTCACGGTAATCCACCGGACAGTCAATCAGCGCCAGCTCATTCTGCTCAAAGGCATGGTTCAGTGTCGGCAGAAGATCCTCTGTTTTTTCAATGCGGTACCCTTTGATCCCGAAGCTCTCTGCATATTTAACGAAATCCGGATTGTCAAAGTCCACATAGCAGTGCTTCCCATACTTGTCATCCTGCTTCCACTTGATCAGCCCATAGCTGCAGTCATTAAAGATCAGTACTACAATGGGGATTCCTAACCTTTTTGCTGTTTCCAGCTCCTGGGAGTTCATCATGAATCCTCCATCTCCCGTCACTGCCAGGACTCTTTTTTCCGGATAGATCAGCTTCGCTGCGATCGCACCGGGAAGTGCGATCCCCATAGTGGCAAATCCATTGGAAATAATACAGGTATTGGGTTCATAGCAGTGGTACTGTCTGGCGATCCACATTTTATGGGCACCTACATCCGAAATCAGAATATCTGATTTTCCAAGAGCTTTCCGGATATCTGCGATCACCCTCTGCGGCTTCACCGGAAATGCCGGATCTTCATCATACTGACTGTGCTGATCTTCCATTTCATGCTTCAGCTCCAGCGCCCATGCCGGCTCCCCGCTTCTTGTACAGCGGAGTGCAATCTGGTTCAGCGATTCAAAAATATCTCCGATCACCTCAAGCTTTGGCTGATACAGCTTATTGATATGTGCTGACCTGGTATCAATATGCAGGATCTGATGATCCCCCTTTGCGTTCCATTTGCCGGGTGCAAACTCTACGATATCATATCCAACAGCAATGATCAGATCTGCCTGATCCAATACCTTATTTTGGTAATCATTAAACGGAATACCGACGCTCCACATACAGTAGGGATTGTCATAAGGAATAATTCCCTTGGCCATCATGGTATGGACTACCGGTATTTTCAGAGCTGTTACAAATTCTGTCAGTGCTTTTCCCGCACTGTTCCTGACTGCAGAGTGTCCTGCGAGAATAACCGGTTTCTTAGCCTGGTAGATCATTCCGGCTGCCATTTCGATCACGTCAAGGGACGCTACCTCATGGCTCTGGTGTCCCTTTTTCAGCGGCAGGGTTGTAGGTCCTTCCGGGATCTTCATGGCTGCGATATTACAAGGCAGATCTATATGGCAGGCACCCGCCTTTTCACTTTCCGCATATTTAAATGCCAGTCTGACAATCTCATTCACGGTATCGGGCTTCACGATCTGCTTGCTTCTTTTGGTGATCGGTTTAAATAATTCCACCAGATCCAGATACTGATGGGAAGTGATGTGCATCCTCTCTGTTCCTACCTGCCCTGTGATGGCAATTAGCGGTGCCCCGTCACTGTTAGCATCCGCCACACCCGTGATCAGATTGGTTGCTCCTGGTCCCAGGGTAGAAAGACACACACCTGCCTTTCTTGTCAGTCTGCCATAGATATCTGCCATAAAGGCCGCTCCCTGTTCATGTCTGACTGTGATGAACTCAATATCCGACTTGTCGATAGCCTCCATGACCTCCAGATTCTCTTCTCCCGGAATTCCAAATATGTATTTCACACCTTCTGCTTCCAGACATTTCACAAGCATCTCAGCTACTGTAATTTCCTGGCTCATATCTGCTCCTTCATCTCATAGTGCGTTCCGAATTTCAGATTGATATAATCAAGAATGACTCTCACACAGTTATCTACGCCAACCCGCTCACTGTTCAGCGTCAGATCATAATTGACCGGATTGGTCCAGTAATTGCCGCCGGTATAATATTTATAATAATCAGCTCTGTATTTATCCGTTTTTTCAATCAGCTTATGCGCCTCTTCTTCTGAAATCCCCATACGGTTTGTGATTCTGTTTACGCAGAATGCTCTCGGTGCCTCAATATAAACACTGACTACATTGTCATAGCTGCGGAGTACATGATCTGCACACTTTCCAACTATAACACAGGTTTCTGTATTGGCAAGTCTGCGGATGATCTGTGCCTGATAATCAAACAGCATGTCATCTGCTGCAAATTTTTCTGCATTTGGCTTTGGTGTTACAGTTTTCGGAATGACAGAAAGCTGCTGTGCAATCTTGATCCCGCTCAGTTTCTCATTTGCCTGTTCAAAATAATGCTCATCCATGCCCGATAATAATGACGCAAGTGTCAGAATTCTGTTTTCATAACAGTTGGCATTGATCTGCTCTGCCACCTTCGCCGCGATCACTTTCCCCCCACTGCCAAAACCGCGGGCTACAGTAACTACAAAATGATTCATATGCCCCTCCTTTATCTGACTGGTGTTACCAGTCTGCCATATGCCTTTGCGCTTTCATCTACCACGCCATCCTTCATCAGCTCCCGTCCTCTCAGAATGGTATGGGTCAGCTTCACCTTCAGGGTTCTTCCATCATAGGGAATCGCAATATCCTTTGCGTGGGAATAATTCTTTTCCTTATCTACTACAGTAGATTCTCCGAAATGAAAAACAGCAAGATCCGCATCTGCACCAATCTGTATGGTTCCCTTCTGTGGATAGATTCCAAAAATTCTGGCAGGATTTACACATAGAAGCTCTACTACCTTCTCAAGAGAGAGCTTTCCTTCTGCCACTGCATCCAGCATCAGTGGAAGTCTTAAATCAACCCCGGGGAAGCCTGCTACAGCCTTGAAAATATTGTCAATGCCACGGGCCTTTTCTTCATACAAAAATGGGCTGTGATCGCTTCCAATATAGTCAACGGTTCCATCCAGCACATACTTCCAGAGTCCATCTACCAGCTCCTGCGGACGGAGAGGCGGATTACACTTTGCAAAAGGTCCGAATTTCTCCAGGTCATCCTCATTCAGGAACAGATAATGGGGACAGGTTTCCGCATAGACATCAACCCCATCTGCTTTGGCTTTTTTGATCAGTTCCATCGCCTGCGGCGTAGACACATGGGCGATCTCCACACGGGCACCAGTCTCCTTTGCAAACCGGAGAACCCGCTCTACACTGACAACCTCCGTGATCACAGGTCTGCTTAAGGAATGATCCCTGCCTCCGGTTCTTCCCTCTTCCTGAAACTTCTTTGCAAAGTAAGTGATCAGGTCATTATCCTCTGCATGAAAGGCACAGATCAGTCCGGTCTTTGCAAGCTCCTGCATACCCACAAGAAGCTGTGCGTCATCTGCCATGGTAAGTCCTTTAAATTCCTGCTCCCGTCCTTCCGGCGCCGCATGCAGGAACGTCTTAAATGCCACAATCCTTCCATCTGCAGCAATTTTCGTGATCTCTTCCGGGTATTCACCGCCTGCTGCTCCATAGAAGCAGAAATCCACCACACACTGCTCCTCAGCACGCTTAATGCGGTTTTCCAGTATCTCAACGGTGTATTGCGGCGGAATACTGATGGGATGCTCCATGATCGTAGTGACACCGCCTGCTGCCGCTGCCAGCGTCTCTGTATAGAAATTTCCTCTTTCAATATGTCCGGGATCCCTGACGTGCATATGGGTATCAATGGCTCCCGGGATCACATATTCTCCGGTAAGATCCAGTACCTTTTCTGCCTCCGGTGCATTCTCTTCTGTGGTAATGGATGCGATCTTTCCATCCCTGATTCCCAGTGCTACCTTCTGAAATTCACCTTCTACATAAACCTCTGCATTCTTTAACAGACAATCCAGCATTTCTTCTTCCTCCTCTACTTCTTTCTTTTATATCTTTCATAACTGACCATGCCCATTGCTACCATCAATGCACAGGCCACTCCCTCGAATACGGGAATACCCAGCTTTTCTTCCACATAGCTGTCTGCGAGTGCATAATTGGCACAGCCAAGTACAATTCCGTCTACATGATACTTATTTACAGCTTCACAGGCAGCCCTGTACACACTTTCTTCATCATCCCTCTCACAGACTGCAGCTCCCTTATATAAGGTTCCGCAATGATATTTTTCCGCAAGTGTCCACTTTTTTGGAATGGATTTTACAGACGGAGAAAGAATGGCAAATCCATTACAGTACATGGATGCAATCTTCATGGAAGCTTCTGCGATTCCAACTACCGGTTTCTCACTGACTTCCTTCAGAACGTCAAGATTCGGATCTGAATGGCAGGCGATAATAAAGGCATCATATTCCTTTTCTTCCCGGATGATCTGCAGCATTTCCGGCAGTTCCCCTGCCATATGTTCATAGCTGGCAATCAGCTTCGGTGCTGATGCAATATGCTTTACCTCCACCTGACAGGCCCCGTCCACAAACGCCTGTGCTTTCCTCATGATACAGTTGTCAGTATTTTCATCACTGTTTGGATTGATGATCAGTATTTTCATAAATTCTCCTTACCGCTTCCCTGAAAGTGCAAGAAGCATCTGATACAGTACCTCCACGCCCATTTCACAGTCCTCTGAAGCTGTATATTCCTCCGGGCTGTGGCTGACACCGTTATGGCTTGGTACAAAGATCATTCCGATCGGCACCCTTTTGGCAATCATATTACCGTCATGAGTTGCACCACTTGGCATCTCTGTGAAAGGAATTTTCTTTTCTTCGCAGATCTGACAGCCAAGGCGGATCAGTTCCGGGTCTGTCAGCACCGGTGCTTTCCTGACCAAAGGCTCCATGGTAACCACATTTTCTCCAAAGCTGCGGCAGAATCTCCTGATCTCCCTGCAGTAATCTTCCATTGCTTCCTCTATGCTGCACCGGCACTCCAGTACCATATCCGCTTCCCCATTGATCACGGCAAGGGTATTGGGGGATACGGTAAAGCGCTGTATGGTTGCCACGAAATGCTCCGGGTAGCTTCTTGCCAGCTTGTCCGCATAGGTGATCAGCTCTGCTGCCATTACCAGTGCATCCTTCCGGTACTCCATCATGGTCGTTCCGGAATGATTACTCATGCCCTGAATATGAATATGATACCGCTGCAGACCTACGATCCCTGTTACGATCCCGATCTTTTTCTTCTCCCTTTCAAGGAATGGTCCCTGCTCGATATGCAGCTCCAGATAACATTCTGCCCTGTCAAAGGAATACCTGGCAGCTTCTATTTTGTCTCTGTCAAGCTGATAATCTGCTGCCTTCTGCATAAAGGCCAGATTCTCCATAGCAACAGTGCCCACAAGGCAGCGGCTTCCAAAGGTTCCGCCAAGCTCATTTCCCTCTTCTCCATTCGTGGCGATCAGGTGGATGTCATAGGGCAGTTCCTTATTTTCTTCCTGCAGCCTTCTTACACATTCTGCGCCGGCCACAACTCCCAGAAGCCCATCATATATGCCGCCATCCTTTACCGTATCCAGATGGGAGCCGATCAGGACCTCCCGTTCATGCTTTTTACCACCGCTGTAGATGCCATGCACATTTCCCACACTGTCCACATAGCTTTCCATAGAAAGGCTTTCAAAGAGCTGCCGCATATCTGCTGCCGCCTCCGCATAGGCTTCGCTTCCAAAAACCCGGTTCATGCCGGTACCCGGCTTCATTTCATTCAGCTTTGTAAATCTTTTTAAATAGTTCTCAACTTCTGACATTCCGTTTTCCTATTCCTGTGAAAATAAAATATGGGTATGCTCCTTTTCACTTCCAAGATCCCTGCACGAAAAATCTTTTCCGTACCCGTTAAGCAGCGCCGGATAGGTAACCTCTTCATAAAGAGAGAACAGATCTTCACTGTCATAACTGCAGGCAACCTCATACAGAATATTCCGTTTTGTTTCCACTTCAATCTGATGATCGGAAATCTCTTTGCAGGAAAGCGCAAATCTGTGATCCAAGAACAGGTCTCCTTCTTTTATAAAGCTCTTCACACTGATTGGCAGTCCCTTTTCCTCATGAAGCTTTCTCATCCGAACACCACGATACCAGGCAAAATCCGTGAGAGCACTCCTAACTACCTCTTCTCCCAGCTCATCCTTCAGGATCCTTGCCATTTTGATATACATAATGCAGAAAATGGAATGGATGGATGCTACCATATCTCTCTCAAAATCCTCCCAGTCCTGCCTCACATAAGGAGCCAGCGGATATTCTGTCTGATTGCATTTTCTGCAGTAAATATGGAAACGGCACTGGTTTCCACCATTCGTTAATGTCTCACACAGATTGACCTGGATCGCCGGATCAAAGCCGCCATAGATTTTATGATGGACTTCCTCGCAGTAAATGGATCCGATTGCAAGACCATTCGGAAGTCTTCCCCACATTTCCGCATCCGGACATCTTCCGGTAATTGACTTTTTGACTTCCGCAGTCACTACCCGTCCTTCCTGTGGATGTACGAATCTGGGATCACTCATCAGATCATAATTATCAAACAGTGTCAGGAGATTGGCCTCAAGACCCTTGGAATCTGCAATTTTACGCATTCTCTGTCCACGCTCGATTCCATAGGCACGGATTGCCTTCCGCATGAATCTTTCTCCTTCCTCTCCTTTCATTGCGATGGCTGCATTTGCCAGAAAGTAAAAAAGTCCGACCCAGTAAAACTGCTGCTTCTCTGCAGGTACATCCTCAATATAGCTTAAATCACATTTTTCCAAATCAATCATGCTCTTTTCCTCCCTGATTTTCTATACAACCTGTATGGCTGCCTTCTCATCCAGAATCCTGTGCAGACTGCCGCAGGCTGATAACGGTGTATACTCTCCGGTAACACCTCCTGTGGTAAAGCTCTCCACATGAAGCTCCATTTCCACGCCTTTTCCTTTCAGCCGGATAATATGGGCATTGGTATGAACCGAAGGATCTGAAATGATGACAGACCTCGTCTTTTCAAAGCCGATTCCAGAAAGTGCCACTGCTGCATGCACGTTCACGTTCCTTGGATATTCCCTGCAGGCCTCTCTCGTAGGTCCTTCATAAACCACAGTTCTTTCTATGTCCTGTCTGGACAGGCTTGCCGGACTTTTGGTCGTCTCAATGGAAACCTCTTCCCAGATCCTTCTGCCATCCAGGATTCCATCCAGTCCAAGGATCGCTCCGTGTGGAATCAGCACTTTTGTTCCATATGCTGCTGTCAGTTCCTTTACCTTTTCTTCAAAGGCAGGATCACTGAAGGCTGTCACTGAAAACATCAGAAGATCGGCTTTTTTCAGTATCCTTTCTATCTGCTCCTTCAGGGCATCTGCTGTGGCACATTCAATAAACAGCTCAGCCTGATCATATAGTTCTTTCCTGTACTCTGTGATAACCGGCACACCCTCTGTTTCCTTTTCCATGCAGAAGGGATCCTGAATAAAGACCACTTCTCCCAGCTTCTTTTCCTGTATCTCCTTCAGTAACCGTTTTCCAATTTTCCCACATCCCAAAAATCCTATTTTTTTCATACTGTCTCCTGTTTACAGCTTATCTGCTGCGATATCTATCCATGATCAGAAGAAGTCTGTCTATAGCCTCTCCTGCCGCCTTTGCGTCCTGTGAAAAGTTGATACGGAAATGACTGGTAAACTGCGGTCCGAATTCAGTTCCCGGTGTTACTGTCACACCTGCCAGTTCCCTGACTGCCTTACAAAAATCTCCAATCTCAACGGTAAGTGGAGGCAATTTTACAAACAGATAGCTGCCACCCTCTGTTTTTCTCGCAGATATCCCATCCACCTTCATAAGCCTTTCCATCAGATCATCACGGATTTTCTGATGCGCCAGGATCCTCTCATCCATAAAGCTCTCCGGCTCGTGGAACCACTGTTCCAAAACAGCCTGGGAATATCCTGCTGCCCGCAGGGACACAATCGCCTGCAGCTTTTCCATCCGTAAAATAATATCTTTATTGCCAAAGGCTGCGCCAAGCCGGAAGCCACTTAAGGACTCTGTCTTGGAGGGTCCGATAATGGTGACCATATTGTCCGGTCTTTCTGCCATGGCACATAAATGGGTATAATTTCTATGATCAAAAATCTGTCTGGAATACAGTTCATCCACGATCAGCGCCGCCCCGTATTTCTTTGCCAGATCTGCAATTTTCCTGATTTCTTCTTTGCTGTAAATCACGCCGGTAGGATTGTTTGGATTGGAAAAAAGGAACAGCCTTACACCATCTGCAAATGCTTTTTCCAGTGCTTCCAGATCCAGTCCGGCTCTGTCATTCTTTCCTTCATAATCCATGGGAACTGGAACAAGCTGTCCATCAAAAAATTCAACCAGCTTACGGTTTGCGAAATAATCCGGTTCTACGATCGCCACCTTATCTCCGCTTCCGATCAGTGCTCCCATTGCCAGGAAAAGTGCTCCCTGGGTTCCGGGTGTAATAATAATATTTTCCTTTGCATTAATCTGGCTTCCGGTAAAAGCTGATAATTTTTCTGCCAGATCCTCTCTTATTTTTCCCTTTCCTCTGTACTCGGTGTAGGCCTGTCTGCCACCGACTTTATATCCTTTGATAAAGCTGTCAAGACTCCCCGGCAGTGGCTCAAAGGCATCTACATCACCATGAGAAAAGTCTACCGGTGTTCCTTCCAGTTTTTCTCCGATCAGTACACTGCTTCCCTTCTGCTGCAAGGCTTCCTGCCCCGGTGCATGATCAATTCCGAGTTTTTTGAATTTTTCTGCTACTGAACTCATATATTTCACCATCCCCTGTCGTTCTTCTGTATTCCCGCATCCGAGGATCTTTTGAAAGACCATTTCTGAATAGGGGAACCTGCTTCTTTCTTCTGAACAGGGGAAAGCTGCCTGACAGCAGCTTTCCCGCAGATCATACTCTCACTTAACTATTCTGCTGTACCGCAGAGAGGAGCGATTGTTTCCATAAAGATATCATTTCTGTCTGCCAGGTTTTCTGCTACAGCAACCCAGTCACAGAAGATCAGATCCTTTACCTGATCCTCACCATACAGTACCTTGGATGCTGTTTCCTCATCCAGAACAGTATTCTTATTGGTAGGACCATAGCCGATAATAGGTGTCATTTCCTTCTGCAGCTCCGCATCGCAGCAAAGATCAATGAAGTAATAAGCAAGCTCAGGTGTTTCAGAACCTACAGGAATGGACATGGTTGAAATAGTTGCATATGCACCTTCCTCAGGTGTTACGAATTTAACATCTACACCTGTCTCTGCAAGGGCATTTGTTCTGCCATCCCACCAGGGAGCAATGACTACGGAACCATCTGTCAGTTCCTGTGTCAATGTTGCTGTTGTGGAAGTTACGCAGAGCAAATTGTTTTTCGCAAGATCTGTCAGGGCATCCCAGCCGGGCTGAGGATCCTCATAAGAACCGCCATTCATCATGATCGCCTGGATAAAGAACTGGGTTCCGCCTGTACCACTTAAGGGATTAATGGTTACCTTTCCTGCATATTCCTCGTTCCAGAGATCAGCCCAGGAGGTAGGTGCTGTTTCTACAAGGTCAGCTCTGTAGGCAATACCGTATTTACCCCAGTGAACAACAGGGCTATTTGTATATTTATCGATAGCACTGTCATACAGCTCGCTCATGGTAGGGATCTTGGAAGTATCCAGTACTTCGTATACAGCGTCATCTCCCATAACATAGCTCTCTGCCAGACGCACATCATCCGCTACACATACGCCAACACTGGGATGATGATTCTCAGATACCAGCTTGCTGAAGTTCCAGGAGGAATCGAATACGACCTTGACTCCGGTATCCTCTGTAAATCTGTCAGCTACGATCTGGAATGCCTCATCATAGGTACCACCATAGCTTCCTACATACAGGGTATCCACATCTTCAAAATAATAGGTAACTCCATTTGGCATGGTCTTTCCTTCCACACCATTCTCATTGACATCGGCAGACTCCGTTGCTTCTGTTGCTTCTGTCTCTTCTGCCGGTGCTTCTGTTGCAGCTGCACTCGTATCCTCTGCCGCTGTCTGGCTTCCTCCACATCCGGTCATGGAAAGACACAGGGATGCTGATAAAATTGCTGCAAGTACTTTTGATGCTTTTTTCATAATTTTTTCTCCTTTTCCTAGTTATTTATGTAAACTGGCATAACCAGCTGACATCATTATTAGCTCCTACTTATAAATACACTCATAAAGCATGTCACCGATATGATTGATCTCATCTCTTGACTTCTCCACAAACCGGGTACATACATTGACAAGCACCGCCGGTTTTCCGTCCTTATACAGGATGCCGCAGTCGTGGTCAATGCCATACTGCCGGATACAGCCTCCCTTGTGGGCATAAGGAATATCCATGGGATAATGCTTGTTGACCGCATCATTATGACGCTGTCTTAACAGGATCCCAAGCATCTTCTGGTTAAAGGTGTGATCCAGGATCTCATCCCTGCACAGGATCTCTGACAGACGGTTCATATCTCCTGCCGAGATAAAATTGTCCCTGCCATGCTCAAGTCCTTCATAATCCATCATCAACCGTCCTGCCTTTGTCCCCTTCAGCCCAAGCCGTTCAAAGGACGCATTCATGGTTTCAAATCCCAGCTTCTTCATAATAATATTGGTAGCCGTATCATCACTGATGACGATCATAAAGTTCAGACAGTCCTCCAGGGTAAGTGGGATCCCCTCATGCAGCTCCCGCAGCACACTGCTGTCATAAACGCTGCTGCCGGCCTTATCCTCCTTTACCAGCGTATGCACCTCCTGCAGGTCGATCTTTCCTTCACTGACCTGTTCAAACAGGCTCCACATAATGGGATACTTAATCAGGCTTGCAGAGGAAAAGGAAATGTCCGGGTTCTTCTCCAGCTTTTCGCCGGTTTTAAGATCCTCCAGTACGATTCCCATTTTGTCTCCAAACTTTTCACAGTAGTCTGCGATCTTTTCAAACATAAGTCTCTCCTTTCTTCATATACCGGTCAAACCACCATAAAAGCAGATGATATCTGTCAAGTCTGCTCTTTGGCCTTCCCTTTCCGGTCAGAGAATGATACTCTCCTTTAAATACTGCCAGATACGCTTTCTTTCCTTCCATCTTCAGTGCAGAATACCATTCCTCACTCTGGGAAAGGGGACAGTTCATATCTCTGTCTCCGTGAATCAGCAGAACCGGTGTATGTACATCCTTCACATAGCTGATCGGAGAATGCTCCATGTAGTGCTGCGGGTTTTCCCATGCGGCTCCGTCAAATTCAAACATCCCATACCGGAACGCACAGTCACTGGTTCCAGCCTGACTGTATCTGTTACAGGTACTTCTCTCTGAAATGGCACAGGTAAAGCGGTCTGTATGACTGATCATCCAGTTTGTCATGAATCCGCCATAGCTTCCGCCCATAACGGCTGCCGGAAGCTTCTCAAGAGAAAAGGTCTTCTGCGCTGCTGTCAGGCAAGTAAGCAGCTCCTGATAATCCTTTCCTCCCCAGTCATGATAGCTTTCCCTTGCCAGTTTTTCACCGCTTCCCTGACTGCCTGCAGGATTACATAAAATCACACCATACCCTTTCGCTGTGAGAAGCTGTATATCATAGGAAAGATCATATCCATGACAGTAATGCGGTCCTCCATGAATATCTAAAATAATACCCTTTGTTTCCTCTATACCAGGATAATAAAGTCCTTCCCGCCGGCCGCCGTCACATCCGTTATACCAGAAGCTTTTCGATCGGCTGAGCTGATACTTTTCTTTTGAGATTTCTCCTTCCCAGAGAGAACTAACCGTTTCATCCTCTCTGATCTCCACGATCCTTGCATCTGTCACTTCATCAGAGCCAAAGGCATAAATGACATTTCCTGCTCTTTTTGCTGAAAACAGAACCTGTTTTCCTCTGGTAACCGGTGTAACACTGCCATCCTCTGTGGAAACCCGGTAAAGATTGACACTGTAGCCATCTGTGATCAGTGTATCAATCGCACTGCCATCTGCATTCCATTCCAGAGAATACTGGTTTCTGTCATAGCCGGTATCATTGATCACATAGTTACCGACAGATCGATCATAATCTTCTGTCAGACACCGAAATACTCCTGTCTCCAGATCAAACAAATATATTTTAAAATTGGTTGCTTCCCAGTATCTGTTATCATGTGCAAGACATGCTGCATACTTCTGATCCGGACTGACACTTAAGTGTCCGATCGGACCTCCGGGTCCATTCCATATCTCACTTTTTTCTCCGGTAAGCTCTCTGCTGTACAGATGGACATCATCTGAATTATCCGGATCCACCGGAATTGCCAGATAAATGATCCTGTCATTTCCCACAAACCCTGGCTCAGAAAGATCTCTTCTCCCTTCAGATATAATGGAAAGGGTTCCACTCTCCAGATCATAGACACCGATCTGTCTGTAGGTTCCATCAAACAGTCCGACTCCATCTGTTTTAAACTTCACCCTGTCAATCCACTGCACCTCTGAAAGCACCGGCAGATCCTTCGGTTCATGCTTTAGCGGAAAAGCCGCCGTAAATACCAGCTTTTTTCCATCCTCTGAAAATGAAAGCTCCTGAATCCTCAGATACTCTCCGAGAAATACTTCTTTTCCATCCTCCAGATCACGGATAATCAGCTTCTGTCTGCCTTCTTCCCCCGCTGTCACATAAAGGAGCTTTGTCCCGTCTCCTGATACGGTCTGCATGGCTCCTTCTCCAAAATCGATCCAGGCTCCATTCGGTTCCAGCTTTCTGATCCTGGAAACATAGCAGTCATGTTCTGTTTTCCGAAAGCTGACAAATACCTGCTTTCCGTCATTGCTGCAGGAAAGAGAAACTGGAATTTCCATATTCAGAAAGGTGTCTGCTTCTATTTTCCTCATGCGTCCTTTTCTCCCTCAATGAGTCTCATATATTCTGGCAGCCAGCTGATATAGCCCTTTTCTCCCACAAACAGATTATTGGATTCATCCGGCGCTGCCACCGTGATCAGTACGTTTACATTGGTATCTGTAAGAACGGTGTACTGGATTGAATTTCCTACATAAACACGTTCTATCACCTGACACTTTACACAGTTACCTTCCTTTTCTGTTTTGGAAAGAACCATACGCTCCGGTCTGACTGATCCAAGGATTTTGCTTCCAATGGAAAGACCATCCTTCCTCTGCATTCTGATCTGACCAAAGTTAGAAGAAGCAGTCAGTATATCTCCCTCTATGCTTTCTACCGTACCTCTGACCAGATTGGAATATCCAAGGAAGGTTGCCACAAATTCTGTTTTCGGGTTTTCATAAATTTCTTCCGGTGTACCATACTGCTCTATCATGCCCTTATTCATCACTGCGATCTTATCTGACATGCTCAGGGCTTCCTTCTGGTCATGGGTAACAAAGATCGTAGTCACATTCAGCTTCTTCTGGATATTTCTGATCTCCACCTGCATCTCTTCTCTCAGCTTGGCATCCAGATTTGAAAGAGGCTCATCCAAAAGAAGAAGATTTGGCTTCAATACCAGTGCTCTTGCCAGTGCCACTCTCTGCTGCTGACCTCCGGAAAGCTGCTTTGGATATCGATCTCCCAGCCACTCCAGGTGTACAAGCTCCAGTCCCTCCTTTACCTTTTTCTTCCGCTCAGCCTTTGGAACCTTCTGCTGCTTCAGTCCATACTCCACATTCTGTGCTACTGTCATATGGGGAAACAATGCATAATTCTGAAATACCATTCCGTTGTTTCTTTTATGTACCGGAACATTCTCCACATTATTTCCATTGATCACCACTTCTCCGCCGCTCTTCTCAAGAAGTCCAGCTATAATACGGAGTGTTGTTGTCTTTCCACACCCGGAGGGGCCAAGGAGAGATACGAACTCGCCTTCCTCCACATTCAGGTTGATCTTCTTTAAAACCTCAACGTCACCAAATTTCTTTTCCAGATCTTTTATTACCAGTGATTCCATATCATTTCCTCCTCGTCTATTCTTTGTTTCCCACACTCTTCATCAGACACATGACTACCGCCGTTACCAGAATGATAATGGTAGAAATTGCGGAAAGCACCGGTGTCGGATTAAAGCTTGCTGCCGTGTAGATCTTGATCGGCAGTGTGATATTCTTTCCTGTTGCCAGGAAGGTTGATATCGTCAGATTACTGAACGATGTAATAAAGGCAAAAAATACAGAGGTCATCAGTCCTTCCTTTACCGATGGGAGCACAATCAGGAAAAAGGTCTTTACTTTTCCAGCTCCCATCACCCAGGAAGCCTCTTCTATGGAGTGGTTGAACCTGTAAAAGGAGGTATACATGGTTCTGACCACAAAAGGCGTTACGAACATAATATGTCCGCTCAAAATAACCCAGAAATTTCTGTCAACCTCAAGCAGGTTATATACCTGCAAAAGAGCAAGACCACTGATCACGGTAGGGATCGTCAGCGGTGATGTGAAAAAGGAAAGAAACAGATTCCTCTTTTTAGCCTTTTCCACACCATAGGCAGATAAGGAACCAATGATCACCGAACAGATCGTTGTTACGATCGCCAGCTTAATGCTGACCCAGGTTGCTTCTACCCAGCCGCCATCATGGAAGTATTCCTGATACCACTTCAGGCTGAACCCCTTTGGCGGAAACGTCAGATTGGATACGCTGGTCACCGAAGACCCTATGATCACGATGATCGGAAACAGGATATAACACATAATCAGGATCACTGCTATACGGAGCAGTAATGGTGCTTTCTTTTCTTTTTTCATTATCTGCCACCTCCTCCAATACGTTTGGATTCCATCAGTTTATTATTCAGGAACATAGCGAGCGTGGACATTACCATCAGCAGGAATGCCATAACCGCTGCCTTTGGCCAGTTCAGCGTCGTGCTTGCCTGATTGACAATCAGGCTGGAAAGAGTATTGATCTTGCCACCGCCGATAACGATCGGTACTACATAAGCACTCAACACCCCGGTAAATACCAGCAGTGTACCGGCTGAGATACCAGGAAGACTTAAGGGAAGCGTTACGGTAAAAAAGGTTTTTGCCGGTCCTGCTCCCAGTGTTCTTGCCGCATTTTCCACATTCTCATCTATGGAAGCAATTCCGTTCATGATAGAGGTTGTCATATAGGGAAGCTGCCCTGCCAGAAGAACAATGTAAACACCGCCTCTGGTATAAAGGAACTGCACCGGTGCCTCGATCAGATGCATTTTCAGAAGTGCACTGTTGATGATACCTGTCTGTCCCAGCATGATGTACCAGCCAAAGCAGGTAACTACGGCACTTGCCAGCATGGGGACCATGATCAGGCTGGAAACCAGATTAGCCTTGAAGCCTTTATATCTCACAATATAAAAGGCAAGCGGATAGCTGATCAGGATCGCCAGCAGGCTGACGACAACAGCCATCACAAAGGATCCTAAAAATGTCTGCAGATAATACGGTGTTGTGAAAAAATCAATATAATTTTCCAGTGTAAAGGTATGTTCGACCCTTCCATATCCCTTATTTTTGAAAAAGCTGTAGCTGATCAGAATAGCCAGTGGAATGATAAAAAACACGATCATATACACCGCTCCCGGGATCAGGGAAAGCTTATAAGAGATATTTTCCATATTCAGCTTCTTTTTCTTCATAATCCATCCTCTCTTTCCTTACAGGCATTTTGCAAGCAGTGGTTTGATAAATGCTTCCTCTGCGAGCTCTTTTGCCCCGTTCTTTCCATAATCCTTCCACATGGGTTCCTGCCCGGTATCCAGATTTAACGGATAATTTTCTTCCAAAAATTCTTTATCTATGCTGCCCTGCTGCTTTTTAAATGCTTCTGCCACTGTTTCAGCAAGCTTTTGCAGCCCTTTTTCTATGGCCTTCCTCCCTTCCTCCTGCTTCTGCTCTACTGCTGCCTGCAGCAGGAAGTAATATAACCGAAGCCACAGGGAACGGTAGCCTTCCTTTGCACCGGGAACCGGAAGGGAAACCTTTTCTGGCGGCACATAATCCGGATCAAATTCTTCAAAACAGACAGGCTGCAGTTCCTCTGGCAGATCTGCCTTCCGCAGTACCACGTTGAAGGAGCAGTAATCATCTCCCTCCTGGGTCAGCGTTTTTGCTATATTTACTTTGGTATATCCATAAGCGTAAGTACTGTAGCAGGCACAGTGGAACTCCTCACAGTAGATCCGTCCAATATCCATACATCCGTAGGCACCCCAGATATCCGCCATGGGACAGGTCAGTGTATGACTGACTCTCTCTTCCTCATTCAGCCTCTGGGCTTCCCGGAAGGTTCTGGTATCTCCCGGAAGATCTCCTCCACTGGTAAACAGGTTGTACATATTAATTTTCATACCGGCATCCAGATGCTTCTGTCTGTGGATCGTGCCTCTGTTCTGTCCGTAATATCTGGTTCCCTGTCTCAGGATTGCTTCTCCGTCTGTTGCGAATTCTTCCATCAGTGTTCGTCCCAGAATCGCATACATGATACAGTAATGATCTTCCAGATTATTTAATCTGCTCTCTTCCAGTTCTGTCATAACTCCTTCACCTGCCTCCTAAATCTGCAGTTCCTTCATCAACCGGTCACAAAACTCTGTCTGTAACAGTTTCCTTGCAGAACCCTCCTGATATGCCATCCAGTTCGGCTCCCTGCTGGTATCCATAAGCACCGGATAATTCTTTTCCAGATAACAAAGATCCGGTGTCTGTTCTTCTTCCCTGATACAATCCCTGACAAGTCCTGCCAGTTCGTGCAGTCCATGGATCAGTGTTTCTTTTCCCTGTTCTCCCAGATATTCCTGAAGAGTAACTGCAATGTAGTAATACAGCCGCAGGTACAGGAACCGGTAGCCTTCCTGTGCGCTGATCCTTTGAAACTGCGACAGGTCTGCCTCTTCCGGTTTTATATCATATTCCTCAAAGCACCTGGCTTTTTCTTCCTCTGAAAGCTCCGCCGGATTTAACAAAACGTGAAAGCTGCAATACTCTGTTCCACGCTCTGTCAGGGTAGTTGCCAGATTAACCTTTGCCTTTCCAAAAGCATATGTATTGTAATAGGCAAAATGGAATTCCTCACAGTAGATCCTGCCGATGTCAAAGCAGCCATATTCATCCCAGATCTCCGCCATTGGACAAGTCAGAACCTGACTGGTATGCGCCTCCGGTACCGACTGAAACCGGATAGAATGTGTCCTCTTATTTCCGGGAAGTCCTGCCCCACAATTAAAAGCACTGTACATATTGATCTTGCAGCCGGCCTTAAGATGCTTCTGCTGGTCTTTCAGTCCTCTGTCAGCTCCATAGCGTCTTACCGCCTCTCTCAGCGCCTGTTCCCCACCTATTCCAAGCTCCTCAAGGATCCTTCTTCCCAGAATTCCAAACATGAGTGTGTACTGATCCTGCAGATGATCTGCCTCGATATCTTCTTTTGTATAATCCGGAGGAATCTGTTTCATTCTCTTACCACCTTTAAAACCGTTTCAGAAAATTTTCCCTGAACAGTTTTTCTTCTTTCTCATTTAAATAAGAAGAAAAAACATTTTTTTCTTCATCCAGCTGCACTGGATAATTGTTTTCTATAAACTGTGTATCACATGCCATTCTTCTTGCACCGGCCCATTTTTCAAGGTCTTCCTTCTGCTTTACCGCCAGGATTCTCAGCCCCATGGCTATCGCGCAGATCCCTTCCTGACCGCCTAGTGCTTCCGCCTCTTCGTAAAGACTTGCATACAGCCTTAAGTACAGCTTCTGCAGCCATTCTGTATTATGAAGAAACTTCTGATCCGGCACATCAGCCTCCAATTCCGTTGTTTTCAGGTCAAATACCTGATCCCTTTTTTCAGCTTCCAGATTGGCAGGTCTGTAATAAATGGAAAAACGACAGTGATTGTCAAAGAGCCCCATCAGAACCTTGGAAAGATTGGCCTGTGCCTTACCGTCTGTATATCCTTTGAAAAAGGCATGACAGAATTCTTCACAGAACATAAGTCCAATTTCCGTACTGCCCTGTGCCTTCATATAATCTGCAATGGGACAGGTATGTACTTCCACCCACAGCTCCTGCTGTCTTGTGCGGATCGGCAGGATCCGGAATCTGGGATCCAGGAAAAGATCTTCTTGCTCTGCCAGCTCTTTAAGGCTTTGGCGTTTTCCTTCCTGTTTCAGCTTTTCCCTTGTTTCCTCACCGAGACTGACTCCCAATCGCTGTACCGCCTTCCGGATGACTGTCTCTCCCTTTCTTCCCATGACTTCCATGATCTGATTTCCCAGTGTCAGGAAAAGACCGGTCAGGCAATCCTGCATATTCTGAAAAGGTATTTCTGAATAACTATACATGTTCAGCCTCCTTTAATCTGTCATAGATTCCGGTAACAACTCCCATTCCTACCCGGTATAATGCTTCCTGTGTATTTCCACCAATATGGGGCGTAGCCAGGAAGTTGGGAAGAGTAATCAGAAGATTTCCCGGCTCGAGAGGTTCTTTTTCAAAAACATCCGCTGCTGCCCCTGCGATTTTTTCTTCTTTCAGTGCCTGATACAGATCTGCTTCCTTCACAAGCTTTCCTCTTGCTGTGTTGATCAGTACAGCCGTCGGTTTCATCCATTCCAGGGTTTCTTTGCAAATCATATATTCTGTTTCTGCATTACAGGGAAGTGCAAGAAAAACAAAATCTGCTTTTCTCATGACTTCTTCCATGCTGCCTGCATAAAGTACTCCGTTTTCTTCAGCCCTTTCCTTCGTAAGGCTTCTGGAATACGCCATCACGGTCATATGAAAGCTCTCTCTTAAGATTTTCGCTGTTCTTGTTCCGATCTGGCCAAATCCGATCATGCCTGCCACTTTGCCGCCGATCTCATGTCCCCTGAATCTGTGCAGTGCATCCTTCATACTGTTTCCTTCCCTGATTTCGAGATAGGATCTGGAGATCATATGAGCCATATCCAGTGCCAGTGCCACATTCAGCTCAGCTACCGAATCCGCATTCAGCCCCGGAACGGCAAATACTGTAATATTTCTTTTCCTGGCTTCCTCCAGGTCAATACCATTGACACCGGCTCCATGAAAACCAATTACCTTCAGGTTTTTCGCCCTGTCAATTGTTTCCTTATCCAGCTTTATTTTTCTGACAACGATACCGTCCACTTCATCAATACGATTCCAGTCATCTATAATCTCTCCCTGCTCTTCCAGATATTTCACTGCTTCAGGATGAATTTCATCATGTAAAAATACTTTCATTTATGCACTCACCTTCTTCAAAAATGCCTCCAGTCTGTTCATTCCTTCCCGCAGATCCTCCATGGATGCCGCATAGCAGATCCTCATATAGTCATCTGCATGGAATGCCTCTCCTGCAACCATTGCGATATGTGCTTCTGTCAGAAGCAGCTCTGCCAGTGTCTTTGAAGAATCAATCAGCGTCCCTTCATATTTCATTCCTTTTACCCTGCTGATATTCAGCATCAGATAAAAGGCACCAGGTGCACTGTTGCAGCTGACATAAGGCATTTCATTGATCCGCTTTACCAGGTATTCCCTTCTTTCAAGAAATGCCTTCCGCATTCTTTCCACGGATTCCTGACTGCCCCTGTAGGCTTCTGTTGCTGCATACTGGGTAATGGAATTTCCTGAAGATGTGGTATGACTCTGGATTCCTTTCACAGCAGCGATCACTTCCTCATTTGCTGCTACGTATCCGATCCTCCATCCCGTCATGGCATATGATTTGGAAAATCCGTTGATCAGTACTGTTTTATTTTTGATCTCTTCGGAAAGAGAAGCGATCGATATATGCTCTGCTTCTCCATAGATCAGCTTTTCATATACCTCATCTGCTATGATATAAAAATCATATTTTACCGCCAGTTCTCCAAGCTCCTGCAGCGTTTCTTTTTTATAAACAGCTCCGGTAGGATTATTCGGGGTATTAATGATAATGGCCTTTGTATTTTGGCTGACTGCTTTTTCAATCGCCTGAATGTCCAATTCAAAATCGTCCTCTGCAAGACACTCTACAAATACCGGTGTGGCTCCTGCCAACTTTACCATTTCTTCATAGCTGACCCACCCCGGTGTCGGGATGATCACTTCATCCCCTGCTTCGCAGATGGCAAATACTGCATTAAACAGTGGCTGCTTGGCACCTGTTCCTGCACAGATCTGATCCGGACTGTAGGTGACATTGTTTTCCTTCTGAAGCTTTTCTGCAATTGCTTCCCGAAGCTCCAGAATACCGTTCACCGCTGTATATTTGGTATGTCCGGCATCAATGGCATCTTTGGCTGCCTGGCAGATATTCTCCGGTGTTCCAAAATCAGGTTCTCCCACACTGAAATCCATGACGGATATGCCCTGTTTCTTTAATTCCTTCGCCTTTGCTGTAAAGTACATTGTTTTGGACGGTGCCAAATTACTGATTCTTTTGGTCAACATCTTCTATTCCTCCACTCTGATCTTCATCTCATAGCCTGTCTTCTGTGGCAGCTCTGTGATCTCTGTCTTCAGCCTGTTGTTATATGCCGCTGCAAGTGCTGAGAATGCTTCTTCATAATAAATATCCAGAAGCTCTTCTGCTCTGTGTGATGTAAGAACCTCCTTCATAATGTTTCTGCGGAAATGAATTCTGTATTCTCCGTCTGAAGCTTTTTCGATCTCCGGCTTCTCTCTGTCATCGAGAAGCAGATCTCCCTGCTCCAGAAGATTTTCTATCGTATTTTCCTGCCCTTTTCTCCGATTCAGCTCCCTGATTCTCTCTCCTCTGCATTTTCCAAAGGCTTTCAGTCCGTTTCGCAGGGTATTCTTTCCAAGGGTATCGTAGACTGCTTTTCCATAATGAAAATAATTCAGGCAGAACACTGTGTAAATGGAGCCTGTAACATCTGTTCCATAATCCTCCCAGCTCTGTGGCTCATAAACCGGTACTGCATAAGCACTTTTATTGGCCTCCCTCATGTTGAGCCTGAAATTACAGAGCGGATCACCCTTCGTTAAGATCTCACACAGATTTACCTGTATTGCCGGATCATATTTTCCATAAAGATAATGATGTACTTCCTCACAGTAAATGGATCCGATCTTTAAATAGTCACCTGATTTCTTTCCTTCCAGCCTTGCCCAGATGTTACAGTTCGGACACGTGTAAACCTTTATGATCTTCTCCTCCGGTGTTGCTTCTGAAATCTGCTTTCCGAAGGAAAATCTCGGTTCTCCATACAGGTCGATCACCTTTGTCATGGAAACCAGATTAGGCTCCATTCCCATCCCATCGGAACGTTGTCTCTTTCTGACTGCCCTTTCCTTCCCAAGATCTCTGACGGCCTGCCGGATCACCTTTTCTCCTTCAGTGCCATATTCATCCATACAGACCTTTGCCATGAAATAAAAGAGTGACACCCAGAGGAACTGCGCTTTCCCTGCTTTATCTTCTTCTATGTAGTTTGCAAAATAATCATCTCTGTTCTCAAACATCTTACGGCTCCTAAAAAAGAGAGGTCATCCGGCTGTTCACCTGATGACCTCTTCGTCTCTCGTTCTCTTATGTAATGTGTTCCTGTAATTTACGGTTGATTATAGCATCGCCCTATACTATAATCAAATACAAATATTTATATAGATGCTATAAATTATTTTTATAGGGAGTGTGTATCATGTTACAGGGAATGGAATATGTTTATGAAGTATATAAGGCTGGCAGCTTCTCCAAAGCAGCCAGAAATCTCTTTATTTCCCAGCCGGCTCTCAGTACGGCCATCCAGAAAGCTGAGAAAAATCTGGGCTTTAAAATCTTTAACCGGACAACCAATCCGGTAACTCTGACTGAAGTTGGCATGGAATATATTGACAGTATTGAAAAGATTATGGGAATTGAGCAAAGTCTGCACGACAGAATCAATGAGATCAACAATCTGAAATATGGACATTTAAACGTAGGCGGAGCCAACTTTTTTTCTTCCTGTATGCTTCCTCCCATTATCAATATTTTCACCCAGACCTACCCAGGCATCACCCTGGAGATCACAGAAGCAGATTCCATCAGCCTTTACAAAAAGGCGCAGCAGAATCATATTGATCTTATCATCGATTCCGGTACCTATGACGAAGAGCACTTTATCGCCCATCATCTGCTGAAGGAGCAGATCCTTCTTGCTATTCCGGCCAGCAATCCTATTAATGAACGATATCAGAAATATCAGCTTTCGTATCTTGACATCACCTGTGACAAGCACCTCAAGGAGCAGGAATGCCTCGACCTGTCAGAGCTGGCGGATCAGCGTTTTATTCTGCTGAATAAAGGCCACGATCTCCACAATCGCAGCCTTCAGATCTGTTCAGGCCATGGCTTTATACCTGAAAATGTTTTATACCTGAACCAGCTCATGACAGCCTATAACCTGGCCATCCACGGCATTGGCATCGTATTTGTTACAGATACACTGATTCGCCTTGCCACCCATCAGAATGAACTGATTTATTACAAGATCAATAATCCGGCGGCCTGTCGTGACTGCTTCCTGGCTCACCGCCGCATCGCAGCACCTACCAAATCCATGGAGAAATTCATTGAAATTGCACGGAAGGTCTTTCCTTACCATGGAGCAGTCTCTTAATACTGCTATTTCAGGAAAAGGCACATAACCCCGGACAGCAATGCAGATATAGCCGGAAATCCTATCAATGTCATGACCCACTTCTTTACAAATACCTTTCTGGAAATATAAGGCTGCATATCCTCGGTTCCCTGGATAATCCAGGCTTTCGTACAGCAAACCCAGTACCAGTCAATGAAAATACGGTCAAAGATGCCCTCTATCATCAGGACAGCAAGGATCTGCCAGAAGCCTTCCAGAAATCCTCTTGCTCCATTAAGTCCATAGACAGCAAGCAGAATAAAGGCAAACATGATCACCATGCCGATGAACTTAAACCTTTTGAGATTACGATCCAGAGCCTCTTTCGTGATCAGCCCACTTGTAACTACCTTTTCCTGTACTTCCTTCTCATAAAAAAATGCCATTCCTTCCGGTCCATTGGCAATTCCGATCACACAGCAAAGCAGCACAATAAAACATACGACAAGTCCTTCTATCAGTATTAAACCTAAAGTCATTTTTATTTCTCCCTTTACCTGTTTCTTCTCATCTCATTTATTTGTTGTTCATATTCAATATTCTCTTTATCCCTAGTTTTCCAATAAGTCTCAAATCCTCTCTTCTCTAAAAATTTAATTGTTGGTCTCCCACCATAAATTTCATGTTCCTTCGGATTATACCCATATACGTTTTTATATCCCATTCTTCTTATTTGTTTCGCTGGATAAATTTTACCCTGATATACAAGATAAGTTGTACGCGGCCTAGTATATTCAATAATATTATTATCAAACTCATTTATTGCCTTTATTACATCTTCCCTGTTAACTTTATTCCACCTCATTATACACTATCCCCTATTATCATTTTATCAGATATTACCATACAGTTTCATTTTCCATGTGACAAATGCTTTTCTATGCTCTGACCTACCTATATATTCTTCCATATTATGATATGCTTTTTTATAATTCTCTATAATATAATCCTTTATAAGATCAATATCTGATAGGCTATGTAATATATACCTTCTATTTGCTTCTCCTTCCGCTTTGTTAGCTGGTTCTGTCTGCAACCTTAATTCTGTTCCTAAACTTTTTGGAATTACAATATATGTTTTCTCTTTCGATGCATAAAATTCCAAAAATCCATAGTAGCAATTTAATTCTATGAGATTACCTTTTTTCCTTCTAGTCTTTAGAACACTTGTCCTTTCTGCCTTATTTATTAATTTTTTTATACATTGCGCTATCTCCATTTCCTTTTCATCTAACTGATTATTCTTTACCTTTTCATATACTAACTGATTAGGATCTTGCATTTCATATATTAAATTTATTAAGATATTTCCACATACGCCTGCATCCGCTAAGGCCCGATGTTCTCTTTCATTTATTATATGAAAATATTGGGCCATGCTATTAAGTTTATAATTTATCAATCCTTTTACTATTTTTCTTGATAAACTTAACGTATCCAAGCAATAAATATCTCCTGCGTATCCTCTCCTCCTAAACATATCTGTTATAAACATCATATCAAAATTTGCATTATGTGCACAAACAAAAATTTTCCCCTTCATTGCATCCCCTAAAAAGTCAATAAACTCTTTGCAAACTTCATCCTCTGTAGGAGCATTACATATTACATTTTCTGTAATATGATTAATCCTACTTGCCTCATTAGAAATGGGCCTATCAGCCTTTATCAAAGATTCAAATTTTTTTGTTGCAATTCCATATTCAAACTTAACTGCACCTAATTCTATGATCCTATCTTCTCCTGGTCTCAATCCTGTTGTTTCAACATCTACTGCAACAAAGCATTCCCTCACAGAATCTATAATTTGCTCGTCAAGCATATACACATAATATATAACTTCTTCTATTTTGATTTCCTTCTGTGACCATCTTGAATGTTTTTTTAATATATTAGGAAACATAATGCTCTATCTGACCCTCTCTTAATATCATCAGTGTATTTTTAATCTATTTATTTTTCTCCCTTTAATGCTCTTAAAAATAAATCCACATACTGATTCCGGCTATAAACAGTCCCGTAATGGGACATACTACCAGGGGCCATAGAATCAGGTGCTCCGGAAGTGCCAGTGTTTTCATCCAGACACCGGTTTCCCATGCTTTGCAGTTCTCTGTCCCCGGAATCATGATCTTATCCCTGGTAACACCTCTGAACCAGTAGTCCAGTCCCAGCAGATCTCCCAGATTAATAAAGAACATTTCAACATATCCTGTCCAGAACAAATGCCAGAATCCACTTACACCGGCAAGATGCGCACTATAGATCATGTACGCAATCATCAGAATCCACATAGGATACAGCACCCCTGCAAGAATAGCCAGCTCCTTTCTGTTTCTTTTCGGCGCTGCCTGCCTGATTTCCTTTGGCATCATACTGCTGAACGCACATGGGATCTGTGTCCACGTCAGCGCAACAACTGTATTGAAAATAAGACACAACAGAATCCCATCCAGGATCGTTCTTGACCACACCATAGCTACTATCTCCTTTTTCCTCTCACTGAGCCTTCTCAATTGAAAACCCTGTTTGTTATGTTAGTTATAGCTAACTTATGGTTTCATTATATTTTCTCTGTCCTGAATTTGCAAGATAATTTCCTGTACTGTGATCTCGATCTGCTCTTCTCCCGAAATCTCTGCCAGGCCGTCTCCTTTCTGCTTTCTATAACTGCCAAACTGGGCATGATTACCGCCAAGAATACACATTTCTCTGCTATCCTTTGGAAGCAGGCTCCTTCCTTTCTCCAGATTGCTCCTGTTTAATACCCCATCTTCACTTCCATAAACAGTAAGGACCATCAGATCTGTATCCGAAAGATCCTTCGTAGTATAGGCAGCCAACAGAAGCAGCCCATCAATCTCATCTGTATGCTTTGCCGCAAAGCTGGCTATCATGGCGCCTCCCAGGGAATGTCCTCCAAGATACCAGCCGTCATAATCATAATTTTCCAGCAGTGTTTCTGCCCGGTTCATCCCAAAGAACGCCATATGAAAAGGCATATCGACCAGGAAACAGTCAACACCGCCTTCTGCCAGTCTGTACATAAGCGGTGCATAGGCTTTTGTATCTACCTTCGCTCCCGGGTAGAAAATCAGGGCATTTTCCTCTCCCGATCCGTCAAAGAAATAGCCCTGTTTTATTTCTGTAATCTGTACAGCTTCTGTATCATTCTGCCCCTGATCCGGACTCTGTTCCGCTCCACTTTCCAGATACTGCTCTACATTCACAGCCGGGTAATAAGTTCCAAGATAGACAGCCGTTATACTCACCATACTCACAAGAACTGCCACCATTACCGCTATGCTGAAATATTTTTTCTTCTTACTGTTATCTGCTTTAGCCACCTGTCTTCCAGCCTTTCTTTTTTCATAATAATGCTATCATACACAGAAATTTTAAAATTCTCCTGAAATCATGTGTCTTATAATAGACATCATGCAGATCATATATATTTTAATAAATAAAAATGCTTAGAACACTGATTAACTCAACATTCTAAGCACTTTTTATTCATGCCGGCGACCGGAATCGAACCGGTACGGGAGGTTAGTCCCGCAGGATTTTAAGTCCTGTGCGTCTGCCAGTTC
>ULUT01023545.1_pt1 | contig 30001 bp, 19 predicted proteins | sample 1958691 | NCBI WGS metagenome assembly ULUT01 (sample SAMEA4835766, study PRJEB28245) | human gut metagenome | biome: gut microbiome; material: fecal sample | place: Denmark | collected 2008 | reverse complement strand
ACAAGGGGCGGGGATTTTTAGAGTTCAGATTAAACGCAGAATCCGAAGGCGACGCCGTAGGAGGTGCTGGCGATGTAGTAGTAGGCTGCACCTGAAATGTTCACAGCACAGAAGATGTCGCCGTAGCTGGAACGAGGCGAGCGAAGCCACCAGAACGTCGCGGAACCGTTGAGCTTTTTAATGCGGGTGTTGCTGGTGGTGAACCTGGCATACTGAGTTCCCTCGCCGTTGACCGAGTACTGCGTACTGCCGAAAATTTCCTTTTCTGCGAATAGGAATAAGGTGTCGCTGATGCTATTTATGGTGCTGCTTGAGTTGCCAGTCGACGTTTTTTTAGTTACCTCTTTGATGACGCCGCGAAGATCGGACGGGAGCTGATTCCATATATCGCCGCGCAGCGTTGCGCGAAGAGCGCAGCTTCCCCAGCCTCCGGCGTTGGTATTGGAGCTGTTCATCTGGTAGGCGGTATTGAGGCAGTCCTTTAAGCCGAATGTCAGACCTGCCTTGCCGCTGCCGTCCGCTCTGTCGTCGTGCGAGAAGCCCACAATCTCCACGACGTATGTTGCGCTGCCTATGGTAACGTTCTTGGTGTCACCTATGTTGAAATAATCGGACATAAGGCCGTTTTCGCTGATATAGTCTATCTGCGCCCACGTGAAGTTGTTCAAGGGGGTTCCGGCAGGCGGTAGACTGACGCCTATCTTTACCCAGGCGCCGGACACCCCGAGATAAGCCTCTACGTTGCTCCACTTACCATTGCTGCCGTACTGCTTTACCGCTTTGAAACCCACGCGGAATAAAGGGCTGTCCTCCGTAAAAGCGATAGCACCAACACCGCCTTCTGCCACGACAACCCACGCATCGCCGCTCGCGGGGCTGGAAGGCATATCAGTGTCAATGTATATCGTACCGGGGGTAGTAGAGGTGATGATATAAACTTGGTCATTAACCACTGTTGCCGGCAGAGATGAACCGCTCACTGCGTCTATGGACGCACCGCTTGGTATAGCCGCTATTGCTGCGGCCATCTGCGCGGGGGTGTAGGTTTCCGTGCCGCCGTTCTTTGCGCGGATAGCCGCGGCGATATTTTCATAATGCTGTGTGTTTGTTTTAGCCCACTGTGCCATTGTCATTTACCTCCCTAATATGCTTGGCTGTCTGCACTCGGAAGAGCCGCTATTACCGCCGCCACAAGGTCAACGGAGGCGGGGTTGCTTAATTCGCCGTTGTTGCTCCAGGAGAGCACACCGGCGGAAGATACGGAAGGAGTGAATACCGCTCCGGTTTTGCCGGTATCGCCCTTTGAGCCTTTGGAGCCGTTCTTCACCTTGAAGGTGCTGGTGTTACCGTTGGAGAGCGTGACTGTGACGATGTTTTCCCCGCCGTCAGCCGCCGAAGTGGTCGTTTGCTCTACGCTCGTAACGCTCACGCCGTCGGCTCCGGCAGCGCCCGTCGCGCCAGTACTGCCCGTCTCTCCTTTGTCACCGGTTTTGCCGGTATCGCCCTTAGAGCCCTTGGAGCCGTTCTTCACCTTGAAGGTGCTGGTGTTGCCATTGGAAAGCGTGACTGTGACGATGTTTTCCCCGCCGTCCGCGGTGGAGGTGGTAGTCTGCTCAATGCTCGTTACGCTTACGCCGTCTTTACCGTTTGTACCGTTTAAGCCGTCTTTACCATCCTTGCCGGTAGCGCCCGTCGCGCCAGTTTCGCCTTTTTCGCCCTTAGCTCCCTGAAGCTGCCCTTGGTCTACCCAGCTATGAGGCGCAACGGTTTCGTCCCACATATAGATGTTATAAGGAGCGGCTGTGCCCACGTTGTACATATCGCCCTGCGCGGGTGAGGTTATCGCTGCTTCCAGCGCATCGAGTGTTGCGTATGTCCCCTTGATGTCGAGGCCGGTTCCAGTCTCACCTTTTTCGCCGGTCTCTCCTTTGTCACCGGTTTTGCCGGTATCGCCCTTTGAGCCCTTGGAGCCGTTCTTCACCTTGAAGGTGCTGGTGTTACCGTTGGAGAGCGTGACTGTGACGATGTTTTCCCCGCCGTCTGCCACCGAGGTAGTCGTTTGCTCTACGCTCGTAACGCTTACGCCGTCGGCACCTTTTGCGCCCGTCGCGCCGGTCTTGCCAGTCTCACCTTTGTCGCCGGTCTCTCCTTTGTCACCGGTCTTGCCGGTATCGCCCTTAGAGCCCTTGGAGCCGTTCTTCACCTTGAAGGTGCTGGTGTTGCCATTGGAAAGCGTGACTGTGACGATGTTTTCCCCGCCGTCTGCCACCGAGGTAGTCGTTTGCTCTACGCTCGTAACGCTTACGCCGTCGGCACCTTTTGCGCCCGTCGCGCCGGTCTCGCCAGTCGCACCTTTTTCGCCGGTCTCTCCTTTGTCACCTTTCAGCAGGGTAAATGTGAATTCCACGCCATTATCACTTATTGTCACTTCTACGCCCGGCGTTTCACCGTCCTTCACCCCCGCGCTGGGATTGCCCCACCTGTTGGCAAGGGAGGTCATGGCGCTTACGGCAGCGGTTAATGCGCTGAATTCGCTGGTGGAGATAACGTCGTCATCTTCGTACAGCGGGTCGGTAACATAGAGATTGAACCACGGAGAGAACAGGACCTCGCTATCCGGCCCATAAATCGTCAGTTCGCACTTGACCGTACCTGAGACCTCTACCGCCTTTGAGGTGAGAAGGTGAGTTACCACGTTTCCGTTCACCGTGCAGTCATCGTATACGATAGTGGCGTCGGGTTTTTTAGCCCTGAGGACTACGCTGCAACCGTCCGGCACCTCATACGGCGTGGAGCCGTTATAGAGGGAGATGGAGAGCTTTCGGGATTTTATGTCGCCCTTTTTGACGTATATGCTTGCCTGAGTTCCGGGCTTTGAGCAGTCTAAGCGAAGCCGGTAGATTATTTCATTCACACCATCGCCTCCTTTTTCCACGATGGTAACAGGCCGGTTTATGTCATTTCTCCCCGTTTTTGACCAAAAATAAAAAAAGCATCCGCGAGGATGCCTAATATGCTGGCGACTATTCTTTGCCAACCAGATATTCCATGGTTACGCCGAATATCTCGGACAGCACGAGGAGTTCATAATCGGCGACGAACCTTGCGCCGCTTTCAATCCTGCTCACGCAGTTATTTTCAAGGGTAATGCCGGATAGCTGGAGCTGCGCCGCAAGCTCTGCCTGCGTCATGCCGACCTTGCGCCTGCACTCACGTATTCGCTTGCCGGATATGTTCTTCTTGCCGTTGTAGTCGTATATTTTCATGCGCCTCGTCTCTTTTTTGCTAAAGATGATATTTACCGCTTGACAGTAGCATGAAAACAAAAGAGAATTATGTTAAAGATGAGAATTAAGAGAAATAGCGCGAGGTTTCTTAATTGAGAAGGTTATTGCTCGTTGCCGCAGTCTCATGCATGGCTGCGCTCATACTGTTTAAGGCGGTTGCAACCGCCCATTCGGGCGGTACGGATAGTGAGGGTGGACATTATGACCGCTCAACAGGAGAATACCATTACCACCACGGTCACGAGGCACATCAGCATATAGACGGCGAATGCCCGTTTGACTTTGATGATGCTACGGGGAGCCGGGGGACAGGCAGCGCCGGAGCGCCGTCGAGGAGTTTACCGACGCCAACGCCTACGCCAGCTCCTACGCCGGAGCCGGAGCCTGAGACGGATGTGCTGGACGTTATGCTGAAATGTCTTGGGATACTGCTGTTGGTTCTTATGATTGGTTGTTGTGTCGAGGTGATTGTGACGCGATGGAGGGAAAGGAGAAGAAAAGGGGGGAGTTTATGACATGGGCGAATTCTACAAACCGAAATGCAGCATAGAAAAGGCACAGGAAAAATCTGAACGAACAAGGAAAGCGATTACTGTAATCGCAAGCATAGCGATTGCGCTTTATCCTTTAATCTTTTTGCATTATCCGTGGTGGGTAAAGTTGATAGCCGCAATTATTATTTTACGAGCTTCAATATTGGCGTTTCTGGTAGAAACCGCCGCATGGGTGATGGCGTCTACGATCGTTGTGCAAAGGGATATAGATGTTTTGGGCCTGATATTTTGGCCTTTACTACTAATAGCATTAAAAGTATCTATAATCCCATATCTATGGCATATAATAAAAACAGGAGTGGAGAACATCAGGATAATAGCAAAGAAGTAAAGCGGGGAAATGCTCCCCGCTTTTTAATATTGCTCCTTTACTTGGGCTTGAGCCATTCATCGAATTTCTTTTGTGTCCAGTAGGGCTTTCCTTTCTTGTCAGTGAGGTCGAGAGCGAATAGTTTTGTCTCTATATCGCTCATTTTCTGATAGTCGGCAACCTCGTATGCGGCCTGATAAAGTTCCCTGTACACATTGGAAATGCTCTTGGCAATATCGCCGTCCTTCCGTCCTTCTCGCTGCTGCTCATAAATCCAGCTGTTAAGCTCATCGGCGGTGTAGTAGATATTGCTCGCGCCGGAGTAGTTTCCAGTACCGTCAAACAACACCGCTTTTTGGCTATCTGGAATACTCATGCGGTCAAGGACGTCATATACCTCCTGCTTTTTAAGACCGCCCTCTCTTGCTACATCCAACGCGGCCTGATACAGCAGGTCGTCCGAAGCTGATATACCCGCGCTGCTTTGAGCTGCGTAAGCTACCCCGGCCTTGGAGTGACCGCCCAGCAACTTGAGCATATAGGCGTCAGCCTCATTCTTCGCTCGTTTCTTCGCCTGCCGTATAGCTACCTCGCCCTGATCCGCAACGGCGGTGACATACTGCCAGTAGAGATTATTGAACTTGCCCTGATACTCCACATATTGCTCGGCGGTCAGTTCGAAGCGCTTGCTGTTATCGTCGGTTATGAAGGTCTGCATGACATTGGGCATTATTTCCGTGTCCCCGGCCTTTCTCACCGCTGCATCAACCTTTTGCTGCGCGTAGCTTCTTACGTCGCTGCCGAAAGAACGGTTGAAGTCGTTTATCATATCAAGCACTATCTGCCGCGTATTGCGGTTCGGATTATCCTTAGCCAGCTTGTTGTAACGCGAATAGAACGTGGTCATTGTATTGCTCTCGCTGTAAGCAATGGCCTTGTCCATATCAGCCGGGTAGGTATCCTTTGCGGTTTTGGCAGCATCCCTGAGAGAATACATTGTGTTGATAAGGTCGGTTGAATATTGGCTGTCGCGCCAGTATGTATTTTTCAGGCCGAGCGAGAAATCACGCGCCTCATCATTTACAGGGAATAATGCCTGCTGGAATTTCCAGAACCCACCAAACACATTTTTGCCAAAGTAGTCTATCATTATGGGGCTCCAATTAAAGGCTTCACCGACAACCTTGGCAATCTTCGAGGTACGTTCATTATAGTGAGTTGCCTTTTCACCGGTGTAGGCAGCGCTTTCTATTGGCCTGCCAAGAAAGTCGCGGTTTGCCATCATGTATGCCGCTATACCGGCTATACCGAAGTTGCCTAATAAGTCCGCCCCGACGTCTTTCGGCGTGGCTTCGCCGCGAAGCAGGTCAATCAAGCCCTGTGCCGCATCATCTGCAAGGTTTGGCAGGAACGAGCCGGTAAGGTACTCATCAAAGTCACGAAAGGCGTCGTCGTTACCACTGGCGTACTTTTCGAGAAGGGCGGACGTGGCGCTTGCCGGGGCTGCGAGTTCTCGGGGTTTGGGGATTGTAATAAATTCGCCCGTGGCCTCACCATCCTTATATACCGGGATGCACCAGAAATTATTCTTGGTGTATGTCGAAAGCTGCGCGTAGTATTTGCGGGATTTCTCGTCGCGGCTATTTATGAGCCATTGCAAAGCGCCTAATGCGGTATATGCTCCGATATACAGCGCAAGGCGAGCCGTGATAACCTTTTTCTTCAATTCTGGAGGGGCATCTTCGGCGGTGAAGAACCTGACTTCTTTGTCCAATCCCTGCATACCGGCATTGAAGAACGGAACAAACCTGTTGAGCTGCTTGCTCTTAATGCCTCCTCTCTTGAAGTTCACCGTAATGTCATGGGAAGCATACATAGCTTCTCTGGGGGAAAGTCCTGACTTACGGCTTAAGACGTATATTGCTTCACGCGGGCCGCTTTCTATGATGTCGGATACAAATTCTATTCCGGCGCCTATCGTGTTATTGAACAAACGGGGGGCAATCTTTGCAGGGTCTCTTCCTATGTGCTTCCAGAAATCACCCATCATTTGCCCTATAATTTGATCTGGCATATCCTTATCCGTTGCAAAAGCGGAATCATGTCCTCCGCCGAGGGCCACATACTCTTTGTGGAAGGGCGACCATTTATCAGGCTTGCGGAAGTTCTGCGCGTAAGAAGCGAATATCTCTTTTACAAGTTTAATGGGGCTCTTTTCAGAATATGTAAACGCCGTACCCAAGTCACGTACAGTGTTTGACCCTACCGACCAAACAAGGTTTAATCCTGTGATGCTGTTAGTGATAAGCCGGTTGATTGTGCCTATGGTTCGCGCAAAGTCGCCGGCCTGACGGGGCGACATATTTGTAAGCGACTCCAGCAATAAAGGATCGTTTATCTTCCAGAATTCAGGTTTGCCATTGCGCAGCACAGTTATTGTGTTGCCGAAGCCCTTTGTTCCGCGGCTGAATTGCACAAGATAGTCATTGAGCTCACCAATTATACCATAGGCTGTTTCTTTGGCATCTTCATCCATAGAGCTTTCTTGAATCCCCTTCTCAAGCGCCTGCTTAGTTCCTGCCATGTCGATTACTTGGCGCTTCATCGGCGGGGTGCCGGGCTCTACCAACCAGCCGAGCCCCTCCTCCTTTTTCGCGGCGTCAACAAGGTCAAGGGCAACCTTGTTCTTAATGGCTGCATTGACCATCTTCACCGTATTGGTGATGATGCTTTCAATGGGATTGATTATTTCGCGTCCGCTACCGTGAGCGCGCCGGATGGTGCTATCCTGATTTGCAAAACTTCTCCTTGTTCCACCTCGCAATCTGCTCTTTTCCATGACGCGGCTAAGGGGAACATAGCTCGGCCAGCGATCAGCCCATTCTTCCGCACTCACCCTGGAAACGAGGCCGTATTTCACACCCCAATTATGCAAAAAGTCTCGCTGCCATGTATATAGCTTTTCTGCGGCTCCGCTGAATTCCGGGTGCTGCCGTTCGAGCTCGTTGCGGCGTGTGTCCATCCACGATGTAGAGTTCTTTCGGTCGTCTGCGAATATGCGCATACCCTCTTGCAGACGCTCCGGGCCGTGCCGGACTACCAAGTATTCATTGAAATCGGCATAGGTCTTTTTGTCTTTGAGGTCTATACCGTCAAGAGCAGACTGTAAACCACCGGAAATTTGCCTGCCGTCATCATCTACATAGCCGGTAAATAAGACGCTGGCGGCAATGGAATCGCTGTACGCGCTATTGATTGCATCAATATACACCGAGGAACCAGCCTCTTTATCAAACATCCTTATTGCATGTAGCGAATCGAACCAGTCTTGATAAAAACGCTCTTTACTGTCACTGAATTTCTCACTCAATGTGCGGAAATCATTAGGCCCTTCGCTCATGGGACGTATAGACGATTGAGCACTATTCACGTCCAGAGAGTAATAGGCGTTTATCTCGTCTGCAAATTCATCCACCGTAGCCAACGTTTCGGGAGACAACGCAGCTTGGAAATGCGTGAAGAACAGAGGGTAATCAATCTTTGCAGTCTCCTTATTTTGCATATATCTACGCACAAATTCCGCAAGTCCCTCAGCCTTAAGCTCACCGGGCTTATATTTTTCTTTCATCGCGCTGCTTAACTGGTCTACAAGCTCGGCCTGCTGATCTTTGCTTAATTCGCTGGTAAGGCGATATGCATTATCCAGATGATGACCAAGCTCGTGTGCGACGGTGGGAAGGTCGTTTGCTATCCTCGTTTTTATGCTGTGGGCGTGGGTGTTGTACTGCCCGAGCACATCACGCCGAGACATACGCCCAGTTCCGACAGGTATGCCGAAGTCGTGGCGCATCTTCCCGATGATGTCAGATATACGCATGGTTGTTTTGCTGTTGCTCCCCACGCGCTGTGTGTTCCACTTGTCGTGTGGCACATCGCTATCGTCCGGGGAATCGCCAAACATGCTTTGAATGGTGTCTGTTTCTGCGTCATCATAGTCAGCAACCACCGCCTCCGCCTCAGGGGGGTTGAGAATGTTTGTTATTTCGTTATTTCGGGCGATTGCTTTATTGAGATCACTCTGGCGTTCAAAGGGAGTAGAGATTATCGAGTCGAGCTTCGCAATATTATCCTGCCATGTAGAAATATTTTCTTCCAGCACTTGTACTCGCGTTTCGATGCTGCGAAGTGCAGATTCAATAGACCGCGTGGTGCGAACAGCATTTTCCATTTTAATGCTTGCGTTGTAGGTGCCTTCCCCGCGGATGATTGCGTCTCCGTCGCGGTTCACAAGCAGGTCAAACCCTGCGACTTTACCGATAACTCGCTGCTGATCTGAGCTTTCAGAGGTTACAAAATTCTGTGCTGCTGAAATAATGGCGTCACCAGCTTCCTGCCTGTTGGTGAAAGTAACGCCGGATACCGTTATCCTAAAGTTGTCTCCGCTAATATCCTTTCTCGCCGCAAGATCCTTTTGTGCTTTAGGCAGAGCATTCTTAGCCTTTGCAATAGCAGCTTCGGTGGTAGACTTCCGGAATTTAGCCTCCTCCACGGCTTTTGAATGTTGCCGCTTCAGCGTAGTGAGCTTTGCAATCTCCGCGTTCACCTCGAACTGCTCCATGATAAGCGGATTGCCAGAGGCGATAGATTTAATCTCTGCGAACGAAAGTACCATTTCGCCTACGTCCTCGGCTTCCCTGGCGTTTGTGTCTCCGTTCATGATAGAGTTTATGAACGATGCTTTGCGCTCCAGATTATCCCACATTCGGGCGTCAAAGGTTTTTTCGGTTACATAGGTGAATATTTCCACCTCTTTATTGACGTTGCCTTGGCGCAGAATGCGTCCCTCACGCTGTTCAATGTCGCCCGGCCTCCAAGGTGCGTCAAGGTGATGGAGCGCGTAGAGACGCTTTTGAGCATTCATGCCGACGCCCATCTTGCCGGTGCTGCCGATGAGAACACGAACTTTACCAGCGTTTACATCATCAAAAAGCTGATTCTTTTTATCCTGGGTATCGGCATCATGAATAAAGGCAATTTCCTTTGCGGGAATGCCGCGCAGTACAAGCTGTCGCTTCATGTCGTCGTAGATGGACACATTCTCAGCATCTTCGGCGAATAATGCGGCTTCGGCCTGCTGATCACCTTTTGGAGTTGCGCTATCGCAGAACACGAGCTGAGCCATTTTGTCCTTCTTTGTGCGCTGCCAGATGTCGTATACGTTGTTAATGCACTTCATGATTTTGCCGTCCTCTTCGTAAGGGAGAGACGGATCCATGATACGCTGGCTGTATGACAGCTTACGGCCTTCTGAGGTAATCTTCAACATGTTGTCGGCCTTTGCGTCTACTTTACTGCCGCGCAGTTTATCAGCTCGCTCGGCAAGCTGTTCTATGTAGTCCAACTGGTACTGCGAAGGAGGAGAGACTATAACGGTACGTTTGCCGCCCTTTATTTTGGGTATTTCAAGACCGGGGATATCGGTAAGTACGTCGGCAAAACTGCGGAACATCTGCTGAAGCTCACCAAGATTCTTAAATCGGGAAAAGCTCTCCTTCTGGCGGTAGCCCTTGCCGGTGGGGTTCATTTCCATAACGGTGACGACTTCACCGAACATATTCGCCCAAGCGTCGAATGTTTCAAGGCCACGCTGCTTAAGGAGGTCACTTTGCAGATATTTCTGCATGATATACATTTCGCTCATGCTGTTCATGACGGGGGTAGCCGTGGCAAATACGATACCGCGGCCACCGTTTAGCTGCTGTAAGTATCGTACTTTCATGTACAGGTCGTATGAGCGCTTCGCGCCGTCCTTATTGCCGAGGCCGGACACGTTGTTCATGTTGGTCGTGTAGAAAAGGTTTTTATATGAATGCGCCTCATCTACAAAGAGGGAATCTACGCCAAGTTCTTCAAAAGAGATATTGCCCTCGTCCTTACGCAGAGAATTGAGCTTTTCGAGTCTCGCTTCAAACTGCTTTTTCTTTTTCTCCATCTGCTTTACAGACGGGTCGTTGCGCTGCCCGTTGCGAACAGCCATCTCAATGCCGGCTTCGAGCTCGGTGAGTTGCTGGACGGCAAACTGATACTCGGTGTCGGCTGAAACTGGTATGGAGGAAAAGTTCTCCTGCGATACGATGATAGCATCGTAGTCACCCGTTGCGACCTTATTCATAAATTCGCGGCGCCTCTTAGCGGTAAAATCCTGCTCTCCCGGGAGAAGTATTTTCGCATTGGGGAAGAAGGATATGAATTCCTGCCCCCACTGTGCAAGCACGGACTTCGGCACAACGAACATGGGCTTTTTGACCACACCGAGCTGGCGCAGTTTCATGGCTGCCGCCGCCATTTCCGCGGTTTTGCCTGCGCCTACCTTGTGTGCTATCAACGTATTACCGCCGGAGGCAATTATACGCTGAACCACGTCCTTTTGATGGGCTCGGAGCGGCTTGGCCGCACTTATACCGTCTACGGTGAGGTTTGCGCCGTTATATTTAGGGGTAACGGTGTTGTTGAAGGTTTCATTGTACAGGTGGGCGAGGGTATCGCGTCGCGCTTCATCCTGCCATATCCAGTTTTGAAACTCGGCTTTTATGGCCTCGGCCTTTTCCTGAGCGGCAATGGTGGCTGCCTTGTCTACATAGGAGCGCCCTTCTGCGTCCTTATGGGATACGACAATGCGCCGATTGTTCAGCAATGCGCTGAAAAGTTCTGCAAACGACTTGTCGTAGGTTCCCCATGTGGCTGTGTTTTCTACGGAGCGTTTTACATAGCTATCGATTATCTGCACTATATAGTCGCCCGTCAAGGCGGAATAGGAAACCTTGAATTTCGGCCTATATCCGCCGTTGTACACATTGAGCATGTGAGAAACAAAATCCGAGTACACGCTTAGGGGTATCCAAGTAGAACCGGGCTGTACGAATATATCGTGATACGGAATATCCGCCGGGATGATTTTCTTCAGTGCGTCAATATTGCGCTGGTAATCCTTATCGGCGGGGAGAAGATCTTCTGCATCACGCAGCTTTGCCTTTACGTTGCCGGACAAATACTGCTCGGCGGTTTCATAACCGCCGTCACGGTTCTTATACACGAGCTCCGCATCCAGCAGTTCACGAGAAACGGCATCGACACTATTTCCGGTCAATTCCGCAATTCGCTGAATATCCACGCCGCCCGTTTCGTTGACGGACACTATGAGCGCATCTATCGCGCTGTCGGCGTGGGTAATGGTCCTGCGGGGGGAGACGGTGTTCTTGGAGAAGATATCAGCCTTGCGGCCGATTTTCGCCTTTGCATCGTAATTTTCGAGCGAAGTGATGAAAGGAGCATCAACATCATCTGAGTATAACCGCTTGTTCCCGGGCGCATTGATAAATCCATGCTGCTTGACAAATGCGTCGTATGCCTTATTCAGCTTAGAGCGAGCTGCTTTTATATCCATCTCACTCGCACTCTGAAGCTGCATATTCAGCAGCCCGCGGGCAGTGTCGCGGATGGAGAGGATCTTCGCGGTTGTGGCCGCCTGCTTTTCGGTAGTCTTGTGCTCTACAAGCTGACCATCGTTTATTTTGTATATCTTGTTGCCCTTTGCGACGAGGGAGCCTTCCTTGCCTTTCGCTTCCGCTATGGCAGCGTCCCGGTTGACCTTCTCCACGGTGGGGCGCTTTGGATACTCCATCTTACCGGTAATATTCTTGAATGCGCTTATTATCTGCTTGTTCAAGTCGCCTTTGAGGGCCTTGTAGGTCAGTCCGTCCTTGCCGTACATAGAACCGCTCATTTCCGGGGTTCCAAGAACCATTTCGGGATGATTGGCAAAGTACTCGTTGACATAGGTGCCGCCGCGCCCCATAAGCGTATATCTCGCTTCGCTGAACGCTTCACCCTTATAGGGAGTGAAGGCAGCCCTTTTGCGCAGCACTATTATGTCAGTGACTACTTCTGTTCCGGCGTTGCTCTTGAAAGCGGTGTCCGGCAGGCGGATAGCCCCCAAAAGGTCGGCGTTGTCCATCAGGTATTTACGTACCCTGTCGTCGTATGCGTCCATCGTATACCGCGAGGTTATGAACGTCACAAGACCGCCCGGGCGCACCTTGTCAAGCGACTTCGCAAAGAAGTAGTTGTGGATTGCCGAAGTAACAGTGCCGGGGTAGGTTTTGTCTGTGATAGCATAGTTGCCAAAAGGCACGTTGCCTATGGCGACGTCCATGTAATTGTTGGGTATCTTTGCCTTTTCAAAGCCCTCTATACGCACATCGTTGTTAGGATAGAGGTATTTTGCAATGTGACCGGTGATGTCATCCAGCTCAACCATCGTCCAGGACTTGACCGTGCCTTGCATATCGGCAGGCATAGCGCCCATGAAGTGACCGATACCGCCGGAGGGTTCGAGCATTCTGCCGCCTTGGAAGCCCAGGTGTCTAAGTCCCTCGTACATGGCGCGGATAACGTCTATGCTCGTATAATGGGCATTGAGTGTGCTTGCCCGGGCGGACTTGTATTCATCTGGCGAAAGCAGTGCTTGCAGCTCGCCATACTCTTTTGACCAGCCCTCTTTTTTTGCATCAAACGCAGAGGAGAGGCCGCCCCACCCAACGTACTTGGAGAGGGCTTCCTGTTCCTCTGCGGTTGCATACCGATTTTCAGCTATCAGGTTTTTAACGATTTTGATAGCGGCTACATTAGCCTTATAACGGGCTTTTTCACCCGCGGGAAGGTTGAGCTTTTCACCTATGACAAAGTTGGCCCCCTTGGGCTTCTCTGTCACGGTGCGTTCTATTTCAGCCTTTGCTTCCTGCTCAAGCCCTACTTCATGTTCTCCTCGCCCCTCGGGAACAGCCACTCCTTGACGATTTCCCAGGCTCCGTCCTCGGCTACTCCCTGCTGCATCATTTCGGTCTGCTCGTCGAGTGCCTTCATTCCCAGCTTCTCGAAGTACTGATAAACGTGCTCCGGCCCCTTCGCTGCCAGAGACCGGTAGCTCGGTTTGCAGAACTCCCGGTAGTACCTCTCTGCCATCTCCCCGTAGTGGGGCAAGGGCATTTTGTCCTTCATAAACTCCTTCGTCAGAACGCTTCTGAGTGCTGCCATGTGTTTGTCCTCCTAACTCTCCTTCGGTATTCCGAGCATTCCGTTGTCCCCCGGATAGTTCTCCTTGAAGTGATCCACTTCCTCCTTGAATACCGCTCTGGGTATCCCGTTCGGGAACGCCTCGCACACCGGCCTGTTCTGCTCGTTTGCTCCCCTCCACCTCTTGCACAGCCCGCACTTGGGTGTTCTGGCCCTGAGCGGAGCCGTCCACTGATTTTTCTCGTCCGGCGAGAATACCTTCGTCATTGAGATTGGCCTCCTTTATCCTGATAACTGTTACGCCGTCTTGTGTGGTTTCTACAGATTTGGTAATGTAGTCAACCGTTCTTCCGTATAAAACCTCATTTTCCGTTTCGAGCCCGAAGCCCTGCGAAACATCTTTGCCGGAAAAACCATCAATTTCAACCTTAACCTTTAAGGCACAGTCGATATCATAGCCATCCAGCGTTTTGGAGGACGAGGTATATGCGCCATAGTTCACAGGCATATCTGGCACATGCCGCGCGATAAAGGCGTCGTAAGCCTCTTTGCCCTGCCGGTCAAAGCTCAGAACCCTATAAGTGGTGCCCTTGTAGTTGGGCAGCTTATCGAGGGCCTTGTCCAGATTGTCGGCAAGTTTTTTTTCGTTTTCGGACAATGCCGCGCCGGAATACAGCTTTTCGTTGAGCATGTATGAATCGCTGCCGCTCTTATACTGCCTGATTGCGCCCTGCTCCTCTAAGGTCATTGTAGCAAGAGCAGCTTCGGCCTGCAATGCCGGAGTAGGCGAACTGCCTGTATTATTTGCAAAATTGTTATCATAAACACCTGCGATATCCGCAGCAGCCTCCTTGCGGGTGGCAAACGGACCGCCGCGGTAGATAGTGGAACGGTCATTGGATATCATTCCATCCGCCCGGGAATCGTCGCGGGTAATGCTGGTATAGTACCCATTGACCTGACCGGATACCGAATATATCAGCCCGTCGTACTTAATCCTGCTTATATGCTCAAGAGCCTGGGCAATGTCGCTGCCGTAAACAGGCGGTTTTTCCGCGGTGCTTATATTTTCCGCAACGTCAGCCTTCCCCTGTACGCTGTCAACCAGCTTTTGAGCAGCTTCAATAACCGAGTTCGGAGTGTCCTTTGTCGCCTGCACCTCGCCTGTGGGCACATCCAGCCACACTTTCACGCGCCCCTTGATGTCTTTGACCTCGTTGGACAGGCCGAGCTTAGACATGCTGATATAAAGCCTGTCCTTGTCGTCCTTCTGCCAGTGCTTAAAGCCAGCCTCTTCAAAGGCGGATATATCGGTGACGGCGTTATTGTCGCCGGTATCAGCTTTGGCGGGAGGCGTGGTTTTGTTATAGGCAGCCAATCCCTGCTCATATCTACTCCGTACTTCGTCGGCGGTAACAATGTTGTTGTCTATGCTGCTGTTGGCAGTATTGAGCACCACATCATAGGGAGTATTATTCTTTCCTGCATCCTCCACGATGGCGAGGATATTGTCGTGAGCCTCGGTATTATCAACGGGCGGCTCGTTGACATCGTTTAAGACGGTTGCAACCGGCTTTGTTTCCGCTGTGACAACAGGAGGAATAATATCGGACGCGCTTACCTTAGGAGGTTCTACGGGCGCGATAGGAGCCGAGGGCGAGGGAGGGGTAGGGGACAGTCCTGCGGCTTCTTCCGCTGCCTTACGCAAACTATCTCCGGGCAGGTATCCGCTGGGAACGTTTATACCATTCGGGGACGAGGCAGGGGATGACGTTGCCGTGCCTTCTGCAACGCCGTTTTTTATTATATTTATCTGCTCGTCGATAGCATCCATGGAACGAATAAGTTCGTTGATGGTGGACTGCTGCCCGGCATAGTAGTTTTGAGACAGTGCGGAGCGGATGGTCTGGTTATATTTAATAATCTCGTCCATGCCTGCCAACTGTGCTTCCTTACTCATGTCTGAGTTAAGAATAGTCTGGTAGTCGTTCCGCATTTTATTTATTGCGCCGTTAAGGAATTCCTTGTTCTGCTTCGATACCTGTATGGTGCTTATAGTGGTCGTAGCAGCAGAGAAAAGGAAGGATAGCGCAAGGTCTTGAACTATTTTTTCCTTGTTTGGCCTAATATCCTCTGGGTAGAGCCAATATGTGGAGGCTGTGCTCGCGCCTGCGTGAGCGGTGCTGGCAAGAGCCTGACGGATAACTTCGGCAAGCGGTTTTTGCCAACCGAGTTTAACAAGAACAGCTTTACCGAGGTCGCCCACAAAATCGCCTGCAACGCTGCCAGCCGCACCGCTAAGAGCGCCGAGGCCGAAGGACTGGGCGATATTACCGACCTGTTGCCAGGTGCTATACTCAATAGGCTGGTAGTCAATACCCTGCTCAGCGTAATACTCTGCTGCAAGCTGTTGGCGCCTGTCCCATTCCTCCTTGGTCTGCGTATTGGTGAGGCCGGAATAAGCCCCCTTTATTCCGTAGGTAGCCGCGCCCTTTATGGCAGTCTGGGCATATTTTGGGAGCTTGGAAAGAGCGGGGACGGCTTTTGCTCCAGCGCCGACAAGCTGATTGATGCCGAGCATGGAATACAAATTTCCTGCAACATTGCCAACGCCAAACGCCGTGCCTTGGGCGGCCTTAGCCCGTGCAAGCTGGGACTGCATACGCGGGGAATCGCTGTGCATGGCGTCTGCGACCTTATCGGATAGCCAGTCCACGCCGAGGGCATCCAAGAAGCCCATTGCAACGCCGGTTGCAGCGTCAGCCTTAAGGCCCAGGTCGCGGTATACGTCCATGACCTCCTGCGGGATATCAGCAAGGAGAAGATCCTGCTGATATTTGCCGGCGGCACCATAGGCCGATTCAATATTCTTTCGCGCTGCTTTGGCCTCTGCCCTTTCTTCGGCGGTAAGGGTGTCCTTGTGGGAAAGCTCCAAGTACCTGTCCCATGAATTACCAAACTTGGCCTTGCCAGTATTATTACCGGAAAGGAGCCGTGCGGCTGCGTCTTCATACGTCGATGTCGTGACGCTGCGCTTCGGTGTGGGGCGCTGCTGCAACCGCTGATATTCCGCCGACGGCTTATACTCTTCGCGCTTAGTTACGAACTTCTGTGCATGGGAATAGAGGGATTGCCTTCCCTTAGATGCTTCGGAGCTATCGCGGCTCTGTGAAGAATCAGAAGGGCGGGGTGCATTGCCGGCATCGTCCATCTCCTTCTTTTTCATGACCTTTTGAGCGTGAGCGTATAGAGATTCTTTCGCCATAAATTAACCCTCCTCGCTATGCCCATTCATATCTGACCTTGCCGTTGGGCATGTGAACTTCTTTGATTTTTCCCTGGGCAAGATACCTGTCGAATTCATCCAGGCTTATATAGCCATTGCCCATGTGTATGCTCTTGATGTTGCCCTTAGCGTCATGCCTGACGTTGTTATATACGCTGGGCTCGCCGCTGCCGGTTCTGCCGGTTCCACCATTCAGGTAATTGGAATATGTGCCGTACTTTGACCGCATAGCAGAGCTGCGATTGAAATCGCTTTCGGACAGTTTGTCGCTGCCGGAGCCGCCACGCCCGCCGAAATACTTTGCCCATGCTGCGTCGGCATCTAACCCACCGGCAGCGGCCATGGATTTAGAACCGTATTTGCCATCGGCGGCGACGCCCAACAGGGCTTGCAACTGCCTGATCTGTGCAGATGTGAGAGAGCCGTTATTGTATCCTCTGCCGCTGGATCTACCTGAGCCGGAACCGCCGTATCCGGCCTTTGCCGCGGCCATGTCATACTCGGCTTGCCAGTTGGCTTGCGTCTGCTCGTCCTGCGCTTTGTTGTACCAATATGCCCTGTCGTTCTCCCAGGCGGCAGCATCATTAAGATAGCGATTATAATCCGCTTCGGACATATCGTTATACTTGTTGTAGTAGTAGTTGAGGTCGTTGTAATAGTCGCTTACGGTGTCGCGGTATCTGCCGTAATCGGTATCATCAAGGCCGCTAAGTACGCCGAGCTTGGAACGCATGTTATCGCCCTCTGCTTGGTACATTGAGAATGCAGCATCCCTAAGCTCGGGTATTACGTTATTGAGCTGCTGCAAATAACCCTGATACGCCTGCTGCCCCGCCACGGAGCCGTAGGAGCTGCCATATCCACCGGTCAACGCCGCTGCCTGTCCCATGGTGTCCATCATTGCAATTTTGCCTTGCTGGGTATATTGGTCTTTATACTGCTGATATAGTGGGTCGGCATTGAAATCATATTCAAATGGGCCGCGATTGAGAATCTGGTCTAACAGGCTTTGTATCCTGTCATCATAGCGGCTCTTGAAGGCGGCGGGGCGGTTGCGCTCATAGTCTGCAAGCATATTCGCCGCATCGTTAACCGCCTGGGAGGGCGAGTATGTAGGCCGCCCGGTCTCATATTGAGAAAGCCAGTCGGCGGTCTTGCGTTGGCTGCTATAACTGCCGGATGCAGAGCCGGTGTTGACGCCGCCGCTCCAATCAAAGCCGCCGGAGCCGCCCCTGAAGAGGCTGCCCCATGTGTTATTCCCGACGATACCATCAACCTTAAGGCCGTTCTGCTGCTGATAACTGCGAACCGCCCGTTCTGTCTGCGAGCCGTATATACCGTCTGCTTTTATCCCGAGGGCTTCCTGTATCCTTTTTACCTCATCGCTGCGGGAGCCTTTCTTATACGTTGCCATTGTCAGCCGCCTCCTTATCTTTTTTCTTTGCTGTCTCTGCCGCAGTGAGCTCTTGTGCGACGTCGGCTATGTGCTGCTCCGCGAGCAGCATATTCATTCTGTTATTCCTGCCGGTCACGGAAACAGCGTCCAGGCAGGCCAGGGCATCCATTAGCTTTTGGATATGTTTAGTCATGATGCAAATCTCCCTTCCAAGCTGCTTACGCGCTTACGCAAAGCCTTAATTTCGTTTATCAGAAGCACGGATACCCTGCTGTAATCCAATGTCAGAACCGAACCGGGCATACTCTCGTCTTGAAAGCTACTTACAAGTAACGGCTCCACTTCACGTACATCGTCAGCGATAAGACCGAGATGGATGGTGTTTGTGTCGTCATTTCGCATTATGTATGTGACTGGCTGCAAGCGGTCTACCGCCGTAGGGTCATAAGGGTAGTTCAGTATATCTTTCTTCAATTTCCGCATGGAATATGAATTGACGCCACCCCCGCTGCTGTACAGATTTTTTGCGACGCACTGATCCCACGCGAGGCTTCCTGTGCCAACGTTGCCGGTCTGATGTGCTGGAGGCACAACGCACACTTGCGAATAGTAACTCACATAACCAATTTCAACGCCGCAAATATTGATATTATTACCAGTGAACTTCACTGCGCCATTGGATGCGGTTAGTTCGGTAAACGTTCCGCTTGCAGCGCTCAGGGAGCCGGTGAATGTACCGTCTGCACCGTTCAGATGTTTCACATAAAGATTGTTCACATCAATCCGGGCAGCGGCTACTGTGCCGGTCGTTATCCTGCCGCCGTCAATGGTGGTAGTGCCGCCTGCTTTCAGGGAGTTTATGGTGACGTAGCCGCTCAGGTTGAGCCGGTTTGCCTGGATAAGTATGCTTTCAGAGGTCTGGTTGATTTTTGATATGATTTCATTCTCATCGACCTTTGTTGCCACTTCGAGCTTTATGGAATTGGCGGTCTGTTGTATCATGGATACGCTGCCTTCGACGTTCCTGATAATGCGCTCGACTGAAACGGCTGACCTCAACGCTTCATGTATGGTGCTATTCAGCTCATCGGAGAGGTTTTCTTTGCCGAGGTTATTTAGGGTATAGCGGAGCTGCTTTGTGAGCTGGAACAGGTATTCCAATATCTGCCTGCGCTCGGCTGCACTGTCCAGATTGGAATTGCCAATGTCGGGCAAGTCAAAACCGGTGAAGGCCATCACAACTCACTCCCTTGCTCAATAGTTTTTGTGATGGAGTAGATGCGGCAGTCACCGTTGCCGCTTATGCGGATCCGCATGGTGTCGCAACGCCTGGGGATTATGGGCGCTGTGAATGAGCGCTTTGTAGTAGCGTTTATAAGGTATTTTTCAATCCAGATACCGTCATGGTCATATTGAACCTCTATGCGTATCAGGGTGTCGAGGGTGGCTTCTACTCGGAATTGGAGTTTGCTTACATACTTATGGTCGGGATACTCCATCCCTATGTCCCCGGTTTCCGCGAACCAATCAAAAGGGGCTTCATGCGCTGCTGCTGCATCGCCGTATACGGATGTGTCACCATTTACCGAGTATATGGTATTGTCAGCTATGAAATAGAGTTCCTTGCCGAATGTGGCAAAGTAGGTGATATGCCTATTGTCCTCTTTGTGCCAAAGCCTATGAGCGGCATCGTACACGAACAGGGTATGACGGCCATCAGCATTCTCCATGCAGATGTAATACTTGGAGCCAAAAGCACCCGCCACGGCGTTTTTATATTTTTCCGCGCCGAGTGCTTCAGATATAGATTGAGGGAGTGATGCACTATACGCACATACATCGTGTGCGGACTTATAGAACAATGTCTCATCGACGATAATTAGGCTTTTCTCACTGCCCTTCTCTACACCGCGGCACACGGTATTGGTGAGTTGGAAATTGCTCGGCTTTGAACCGTATATTTCATGGATTACATCTTCCTTGAAGAACAGCACATAGCCGAGATGCGTACATGCGCCGGTGAAGTCGCCGGGAGAGCCGACGGTCATCGTGAAGCTGTCCGTAGATATGCCCATGAACCTGTACCAGTTTTTAGGGTCGCCAAGAGCGCAAGCATATATTTCGTGTTTTGCGCTGGAGCAGCCCCACACGCGATTTTCGCTTTCGGTGAGATAATCCATGTCTGGTATTTTACGCTCTATCGTGACGGCTGCTGTGTCGGTTGCAACCGCGTCTATTATGGCAGTGACGAGTATATAGTCGTTGCCGACGCCGTACAGTATAAAGTCGCCGTTGAGGTCTGTGTTGGTGAGCCCGGATATGGTAACACCGTCATGCTCGGCAAACCCTGCGCCTATGCCAGTAGCGCTAACCTTGACGTAAGTGGTGGGAATGCTTGCCCATGTACCGTAGGTAGAGGAATATTGTTTGAGTACATGGGGCTTTGAATTGGTATCTATCCATAGTGCGCCATCGTCAGGAGAGGCCGGAGCGGTTGCGCCGGTGGAGTAGTTTGTATAGGCAGTACCATCGTTTTTGCAGAGCGTAAGGTTTACCGTGCCGGAGGTCGTGACCTTATTGCCGAGGCTGCCATAATCGCCAGTTGCCGTGTTGTAGTATGCTTTGTCAGGCCATATTAGGATATATGCACCCATAGCGACAAATGTTTTAGGGCTGTCAGTCAAGGAAAAACCGGCGACGGCACTGCCGTCGTAGTAGAATGTAGTGCCGTCCACCCATGCCAGCTTGTTATGTGCAAAAAGGCCGTTTGGCTTCGTCAGGGAGCGCACACGGCCTCGGACACTTCGCGGTGATAAGACGGGGTAGTGGGTTGACGTCATGTTCTGCATATCGCTGAACTCGTTGTTATTGATACGCAGGTTATGATTATATCCCCCAAATTCGCTTATCATTTCGCGGGAGGTATTCAGTTCGGATAGCGAAGGAAGAAAGCCCATATCAATACCTCAATCCAGTGTAATAATGAGTCTGCTTGGGTCTGTGGCTGCGGTTATACCAGTTTGCAAAATCGGATAGCGCAATGTTGTACATGACCATGGAATTGTTGTACCGAGCCAGTTCCGCGTTGTGATAATCCACCTGCGCCATAAGGTACTTGATATAAAGGTCATCGTAGGGGTTCGGAACCATGAGCGCGGTGTCCATATCACCATCTGGTGAATACGGACCGTGAGCAACGTCATCGGTATCCTCATGCCATTTGATGACTTCCTCGTATATTCTGCCCTCGACGTCAGAGAGCCAGCGCACGAGGGTTTCATCGTCGTACTGGTTTTCCTTAATAGACCTTAGTTGTGCGATTGCCTCGGATATCTTCATAAAACCTCCAATAGTGCGGTGCGCTGGGCTTGAACCAACGTGTGGGCCTACCCACGCCGCATGAAGGGGCCATGGGCCCCATTGGTTATACAGGTTCGCTCGTCCTTGCTTCTTCCTGGAGGGCGAGTAGCCGATTCTGTGTACGCTCGTCCTCGTCTATGGAATTTTCCAGTACTTCCTTTATGCAGCGGGGAATCTTCACTCGCTTGCCGAACGGCACGAATACGCTTATCTCGTTCACGCTGACATATTTTCCGTTTTCCTTACTGCGAGGATCGCGGGGGAGCTTAAACTCAACATATTCGCGGGGATCATCCTTTGCGGGGGGTTCGACGGCAGCAGAAGCCTCCTCAACTGCGGGTGCGTTATCGGCAGCAGGAGTTGTGGCAACAATCTCATCGAGAGCAGCTTTGTTTGCGTTCTTACTCATGGGTTACTCCTTCCTGGTTAGTTGGCAGCAGCGTAAGGCTCTGTCTCGGAGCAGTGCTCAACGCGCACCATGTACTCCTCAACAAGACGTTCTGCAACCTTGGTTGCTTTCCAGCCGGTGGTAGCTCTCTGGTTCAGAGGGTCAGCAGTACCGCCGGAGCCGAGCTGCTTTATAATGTGCTGCAATCCGCCGTTTTTGAGAGCAGTCCTGCCGTATGCGTTCTGCGCTACGAACAAAGTGCAATATACGGCCTTGCCGCTCTTGGTCGCGCCCTTGCCTGTTATCTTCGCGCCTGCCGCGAGACTGGTGACGGCGGTGCCTATAGTCAGGGTAGTGTTGCCGCCGGTAGTAGCTATTGCGGTGATGGTGTTAGGCGAACCGTTGATATATACGGGTATGGGCTCTGCGGGAGTAGCGGAGGTCAGCTCCTCGTTGATGACAATACTGCTGGAGCTGGAGTTTATAGCGGTCTTTACGCTAAGCACTCCCAGACCGTCGCTTATGGCTGCGGGACCGATAATACGCGCCTCGGTGGATTCGACGAAGCGAACACCGCCGAGCTTGCCGATTTCGCCATTGTAGATGTTATCGGGCTGTGCGTACTTATGCACATCGATCCAGCCGTCGGATAACATAAGGTCACACGACACGTTGGGATGGACTATGGCGACGTAGCAGTCATCGATGGGTACAGCATTCATGCGCCGGAGCTTGGCTGCCGCTTTGAAGATGACGCGAGTGGTAAGCAGCGCGGTATCATCAAGGTCGGCGCGGGACAGTACCTCGGTTTCGGCGCCTGCGGCAGAAACCTTGGGCGCATAGGATACGTTTGTGCCGGCGGTGATGACGTCGCGAGTAATGGTGTCCAAAGTGCGGCCTGCCTGTGAGCCGAGCAGCTTGGTAGCCTGTTCGATCTGAGGGTCAACATGGGCGAGCTCCAGTATATCGGAGATGGTGATGTAGTAACCGTACTGGCCAACCTCGGCGGTCAGGGTGCTCATTTCCAGTTTGCCGCCCTTGGGGGTAACGCCTTCAATAAGCTGATTAAGCGCCTTGGGTAGGGGCAGATACTTGCGGAATTCGATAATCTTACCGCCGTGCTTCGGTATGTTGTACTCGTCGCCAAACTGATCATGCACGAGCTGGGGCTCTGCGTAATCTATCAGCCTGTCCTCATAGTAGGTTTTCATACCGTCGGTCAGACCGGGGGATTTGGTGGTCTGCACGTTAAGGTCAACGTCGAACAGGCGCAGATTGAGCCTTAGATAGGGTCTGATGTTAAACATTTAATTCTCCTTTCTGATTTGAGGAGAACCATCTTAAAGGGTTATGATTTCTCCTCTTGCGACGCGCCGCGAGATTTCCTCGCGGTCTTTTTTCGTAAACTTGGTTGGGTCTGTTTTTGTGATGGTAGCCGCACCGGTGCTGTTTGCTCCGTTCTCGGCGGGTCTCATGCCCCTCGCCATGATGTCGTTCACAGTCTTTTGAGATATCTGTTGGGCGGTGTACTGCATAGCGCCGGACATGATATCGTCCATATGTACGACCATATAAGCGTTCTTTACATCCACACCGGATTTCAGCAACGACAAAAACCTTTCTGCTGTAGGAGATTGCTTAGGGTCAACTTCGCGCTGGAAGTCAAAATTGGGGTATGTCTTTTTGCAGTCCTCACCCTGATCTTGCCACATAGCGTATATGCGGTCTGCGTTTTGCTGTCGCTGCTGCTCCTGGGCTGCGCGGCGAAAGCTCTCATTTTCGCGCTCCAGCTTCTTGATGTTTTTTAGCTGCTCCACGGTCAGTCCCTTCGAGATGGCCTCTTCCTCGTAGTAGCTATCATCATCTTCGATTGCCTTAACGAGGGCATCAGCGTCCGTGCCGTCAACGCCGTATTTCTGAGCAAGTATATTGAGTACTGGATTCAATGCGTCGAACTGCTCAGATTTTGCCCTGAGACCGTCGAGCTCCTTAAACCGAGCGTTGATGTTTTTCTGCACATTGGCGTCGTACAAATCTTTGTATTCGCCCTTAATGAGCTTGTCGAACTCGGCTTTTCGGGCCTCTTCCACATTTGAGGTGACAGCCGCGCCGGACTGTGCTGTTCCATTTTGGGAACCGTTGGGGGTGGTTCCGTATTGAACGTTGGCAAGGGGGTTGCTTTTGCCTGCCTTGCTGCCGGCTGCGGGTAATGCTGCGCCTTCTGCGCCGCCAGCGTTTCCACCGCCTTCTCCGTCAAACAAGTGCAGATTCATGAGCAGATAGTTTTTCATGCGTAATCCTTTCCTCGGGTCTTTCCCCGGCGTCATACTTGGCTATTTACCCAGCGTCAGCGGTCTTTCCCGCCGTCTCTGAGGTCTTTCCCTCGCGTCTGGAGGTATGATATACGAGACTGCGATCTCTTTTCTCCCTGTTTTTGGCCTGATATGTTACAAAATTCCGGATATTTTTGCGCTATCATAGCAAAGCCACGCATGATTACGTTAAAAATCACGATTATCTGCGCATTGCTCTCGGCACTGCATACGGCTTTTAGAGCAAACATGCCATCGTTCTGCATTACATCCAGCTCCTCCAGCATTCCCGTATCCTGCTGCTCCAGCATGGAATCCCACAAGGCATATACGAGTGTTGAGCAAGCAGCGCACACGATGTCAGGACCGCCGGGATTATACCCGGCGTGGCCCATCACCTTTAGCTCAAAGGTGTTTTTGTTATGTTCATAGTCAACAGTGGTCATATACCGCCTACGCTTTCGGTGTGGCGTTTTCTGCCGCCCTTGTTCTGGCCGCGCCTGCCGTGCTGCTCATACCGGCGTTTATAGAGCCGAGTATATTAGGCTGCATCTCTGGCCTGGCTGCATTGCCCTGTGGGGTCTGCTGAGCATTCATGCCGACAAGCTGCATTATCTGCTGGGAGTAAGCGCTGCCTTTTATCGCATCGAGCTCCTGCGCCATGGCAAGCGCGAGTTGTGATAGCTGCTGCACCTGCTGATATAGCGTCTGGTTTTGCGCTATCCTCTCACGTACTTCTTCAATTCCCTCAAACTGCATCATGTCGAGGGCGGCGAGTGCCTGGTCTGCAAGGTCTGGCCTGAAAAAGCCCATGCCGTAAAATTCCTTGGCGCGTTCATTTTGCGCCGCCGTAGCAAACGGCGATGCTTTTTGCGCGGACACCTTGATGTCGAATATTGGTACACGGTATCCTAAATCAATGCCGAAGTCGTTACCTTGCGGCTTACCTGCTATTTGATCGCCGGAGAACTCCACGAACCGCATAGCGCCTTCATTTCCGATTATGCGGAAGAACCGGGGATATTTATAGAACTGCCGCGTAAGCTCCAGCACGAGGTAGTCCACCTCCACGCAGGCCCGGTACGCACTCTTAATCATGTCGCGGGAGAGTTTAGAGCCTGCCTCCTGCAATGCTGCTATTGCAGACGCTGCCGTAACGCCGGAGCTTGTACCGCCCTGTGAAAAATCTCTGTTGCCGGAGGTCTCCTTCAGTTCGTCGATTTTGTTTTCGCGAACTCCAACGTAGATATCACTGAGGGGAGGGCAATCCATGGATATCACACAATCGCGTGGATCTCCCGAACCGTAGAAATGAACGAAATCGCAGGTGGAATCGCGGAACTCTTCGATGTTGATATTGCCGTCGCCACGAATCCAATACCGTTGCCGCGAACCTATGACGGAGTGCCGTAAAATGGCCTGGTCGAGTTTGTCTATGTAGATCTGCGGGCTTTTACCGACGTCGATATAGCCGAATCCGGCCGGAGTATTCTCAAGCGGAAACAGGATATCCATGACGAACGGATATTTGCCGTGGTCGTAGTATCCGCGCTGTGCGTATGCCGGATCATTCTCGGACGCATACAGTACCTCGCCGCAGCAGAATTTGCAGTAGTGCAGTATTGTTTTACCCGCCTCGTTGCGTACTTTGTAATACCAATCAACAACGACAACCTTGTCGGAGGTGTCGGCGTTGTCCTCGTAAACATACTTAGGTGTCTCCAGCGTGGGATACTGACCAACCTTATCGGCCATAAAGGGATACTGGCCGATGAGCATTTCCCGGTTTTCGATTCCGACATGGAACAGGTGAGGAGAGTGCTGGATATCGCTTATGCCGGATTCCCAGTATAGGTTTAGCACGTCACAGGCGCGGATATCTATCTCTCCCAGCCCATTGTTCTTCATGGCGTCCCAGAAAACGCCATATACGCCGCTGCCGCTCTTGAGCTTGCGCCACCAAACGGTAGAATACGCATCCTCAAACCTGTTCTGCTCGAGAATGACGGGGAGCACATCCGATAATACATCTGCGTCATTTACATCGCCCTTTTCGCGTGGCAGCACACACGGTTCGGGAAGATTGTCCATGGCATCGGCGTGTTTGTTGGCGATGCAGTTGAACAGCCATGCCGAGGCCGGTTCTGGGTCATCGGGGTTGCTTTTCACTCCGCGTATAACTTCCCATTGGCGCAGGGTAAACCACTTTTCATTCTCCACAATGCGGTTGTTGAGGCTATCCTTGCCGGATTTATACTTCTGGAGTATGGCCTCGGCCTTGGCGACCTCTTCCTTGCCGACAGGCCCTATGCGTCCCGGAGCAGCTTGTGCGGTATCAGCCGCGGGTGTGCCCTGCTGTGGTAACGGGAGTTGTGCTCCTTCCGTCTCTTGTGTTCTGGGCGGGAATTTTGGCATTGCTTAAAACCTCCTTATTGCCTGTAAAAGGCGTATTTGTCTTTAATGGTGGTATCCGTCCACAGGTCGAGCGGGTCGAACTCCTTGGGCGGTTGCAACTCGTTCTTGCGCGCCGCAATAGGATTGTTCATCATCACATAACGGCACTCGTCGTATATGTGGTCTTCCTGAGATGTGTCGATGTCCTCGACGTGCTTGGCATCGTAAACCAGAGCGGGGATAGTCCTTATAAAATGCTTGCAGGTATTGAAGCAGTAGAACATCGGTCTGCCGTCCTTACCGAATGCCAGCCGAAAATGATACTGCATCTTTCCTGCTATGCGGGTGTTGTCACCCGGTGCCCATGAGATAAAATTCGGGGAGGTCTCCATCATGGCGGCTATGCTCATGCCTCGGCTCTCATCGAATATTGACGGGTCGGCTACTCCGTAGATCTGACAACCCTTGAGGTTGGGTTCTTCGGCCTCTATGCGCCTGATGTTGGCTGCTATCTCGGCGGGCTGCATCTGCACACCGACATTAGGCTCACCAGTGCTACCGTAATACTCAGCTATCCGATACAACCTCCCGTCAGGATCTACTGCATACCAGCCCACGCTGAATGGGCGGGAGAAACCGAAATCGAATCCACGGTATCGCGTCCAAAATCCCGGAATACGGAATGGCTTGATAACGTGGGTGCAAAGATGATCATCATAGTGCGCGGGATCGTCGCGCCATTCCCTAAACACCTGCCCGCTGAAGCTGTTCCAGTCTCCATACAACAAAGCGTCGCGCTCTGCTGTGGGCATCATGGCGAGGTTTGCCAAGTAATTCCGGTCATTGTCCAGCAGTTTTTGGTTGTCAAAAACGGTAGCCGGTACAAATATCCGTTTGCGCTTTAATTTGAGCGGACCGTCAGGGGTTACAACGGTATACTCGCCTGTTATTGGGGTGAGAGGCGGCGCTGCTGTGATGAATCTATCCTTTACCCAGCCATGGCCTATGCCGCCCGGGTTGGTGGTTGCTCTGATATATACTCTGGTGCCGGGGCCGCCCGGCCTGTTACGACTCATTAGGTAGCTGTACTCCTGCCATGTGAAATGTGTCAGTTCATCGAATGCTACAAAATCGTACCGCTTGCCTTGATAGTTGGTGCGGTCCTGCTCACGCTGCATGGAGCCGAAATATACCTTGGCGCCGCTGGGGAACCGCCAGAAATGGTCCGTGTGGTTATATCGCGCCCTGGGGAAAGCAGGCTTATATATATCCTTGCTGCGGTCTATGAGCTCTGAAAGCTGCGGGTAGGTTTTGCGAAAAATGATAGCGCGATAATGCGGAATATTGACCTGCCGTAACGCTTCCGCGAGCAGGGCATCGGACTTACCGCCCCCGGCAGCCCCACCATACAGCGCCTCATATTCAGGCCGCTGCTGGAAAAGCTGCTGCTTGGGTTGTGGCGTCCATACTACATTACGTTTGTGCATCGTCATCCTCCAATACCGGGGCCAGCTCGACAACGCCGGTATCGCTGTCGCTGCCATCCTCTGCGGCTGCTGCCGCCGCCTTAGATTGGTCGAGCTTCAATCGCTCGGCGGCTATATCCATAGCGTTGCGCTCCTGCACGGTGGGCAGGTCGTACACGCTACGCATGACGAACGACAAATCCTTCAGTGCGCCGGTGAGGTCTCTGATTGCCTTTGTATCAACTTTGTCCATGGTGCGGCAGTCTGCGTCCCACGTATCACCGTCGCGGGTCTGTATGATATGCCTGTGAAACTGGTCTGTATCACTGAATATCTCTGCAATTACCTCGCTCATGCTGTCGGCGGCTTGTTGCAACCGGTCTAATTTACGCGCGTTCGCGGTGGACATCTTTGTAGCGGTCTTTTGTACGGTCTTAACAACAACAGTGTTACAATACCTTGTGCGCTCTTCAGGCCACCCCTCGCGTCTTGCACGCTCGGCCAGGGTACGCCAGGAAACACCACGCTTTTCCGCCAGTGACCTGTACGATATGTTCGTGGTGATGTACTCGCTCTTAATACTATTCCAGTCCGGTTTAGACACGTTACATCCTCCGTGTAACAACTGTACTCGTGTAACAGGTTGGATTTCTCCCCGTTTTTGTACCAAGATAAAGCGGAACAGCCCGGCAAATACCGGGCTGTTCCTATAACAAAGGAGGCACATGAAGCGCATGAGCAGGCGCTTAATGTAAGGTTACACCATGGGAAGTCTTGAAGTCTCCCCCTTGGAGGAAGATTTTTGCAATTCATGCGTATGGGTTAAAAACAGAATCCGAAGGCGACGCCGCAGGAGTAGCTGGCGATGGTGTAGTAGGCTGCACCTGAACCGTTCACAGCACAGAAGTCGCCGCCGATGCTGGAATAAGGCGAGCGAAGCCACCAGGCCGCTCTATTTCCGTCCGCATCGTAAACATATCGGTCTTTCGCTGTGGCAAATCCCTTATATCGCTCACCTTCCTCAATAGGAGAGTAAATCGCGCTTCCAAACACCTCAGCTTCCGAGAATAAAAACAGGCGGCAGGGCAGCTCGTAATCCTCGCCGTCGGAATTAGAGCATTTCTTTGTGACGGTGCGTAAAAAGGGGAGCACTTCCGCAGGCAACCATTCCTCGGGTGTGTTCAGCCTGGCATTGAGCGAGGCGTCCTTATAACCGCCGGGACAACTGCCTTTATGCATTGCGGCTCGGATGTCGGTAAAAGTGCTGCGGAGTGTGATGGTATTTTTTTTATTGGTTATCGTGTCCGTGTCGTGGCCTATGCCTATGATTTCAAACACAGTTCCGCCCACGGTGATGGTGTCGTGAACCTTGTAGTACTCCTCGGCCTTGCCCGAGAGGGCTATGCGGGACATTTGCGCTATCTCATTTTCCGGTATGTATTCATCCGCCTGAGCTATGCCCAGCTCGCGGAGCTGCTGCTCGGTCAGTTCGGTTTTTCTGCTGTTGATGCATAGATAATTATTCATGGGGTTCTCCTTTCTGCCTGGTGAGTTTGATGTAATCAACTATGGTTTTTATCGCTTCTTCGCAGCCGTAGCACACGACGGCGAGGTAGCCGTTGCGGTTGAGTGCATCCAGCCAACGTAGTTGGTTGGGCTGAGGCTTATTTTTACCGGCCTTGAGCTCGATATAGAGCCCGGCATATCGCTTGCATGGCAGTGGTAGGCATATATCCGGCACACCGGCCTTAACTCCCGCCGCTTTGAGCTTCCCGCCCGTGGCCTTGTTCCTCACGCCGCCGTTGGGAATGTGAAACATATACTCAAGCTCGGGATATACGGCCTGCTCATAGGCGGCCCACCGAAACAGGGCTATTTGCTCGTTCTCTTCGTAGTGCTGCATGATCTATCCTCCCATGCGTATGATTTTTCGAGCAGCGCAGCATAGGCGCAGACTTTTGCATAGCAATATCGTTCACAACACTGTATTTGGTGTCTCCGTTTTTGTCCTCTGCTCCCGAATCTGGTGACATTTGATGTGTCGGGAGACAGCCCCTCGCATGTTATCGACGTCGGCGTCTCCCGTTGGTAGTACGGGCAGACAATCCGCGGTGCGTTAGCATTGTTGGGCATTATGCTCCTCCTGTATCTTGCGCTCACGGTGCGCCTTCAGACG
>ULUT01025902.1_pt1 | contig 30687 bp, 30 predicted proteins | sample 1958691 | NCBI WGS metagenome assembly ULUT01 (sample SAMEA4835766, study PRJEB28245) | human gut metagenome | biome: gut microbiome; material: fecal sample | place: Denmark | collected 2008 | reverse complement strand
TTATAACATATTATTTTAAAATTTACAATAGCTAAGACACAATATTTTTGCTTTTTTACCTTTAATCTTCAATGATTTTACATTGACCGTACCATATTTTATTATCTGTACTCTAATATATATGTTGATGCTACTACATAAAGAAAAAAGTATTTCTAAAAGATAGTTATATAAAAAATTTACAGTAAAAGCGGTAACCCACTAGAGGTAACCGCTTTTACTATTTGTGTAATTATACGTTGTCGCTGAAATAAACATCATACCAAACAAGGAATGAGAACACTGTCCAAATCTTTCTTGAATAGTCATATTTGCCTGCACGGTGATCGTCAAGAAGCTGTACAAGCTTATCTGTGTGAAAGAACTGTGCCGACTGAGGAGAAGTAAACTTATCCTTTACTATATTATAATACTTATCTTCTTTGAGCCATACCCTGATAGGAACAGGGAAGCCGAGCTTCTTTTTCTTAGCTGTCTGTGGAGGGCAAGCCTGAAGTGCAGCAAGACGCATTGCATACTTCGTTTCAGTTTCAGTAACTCTGTCCTTTACAGGTATCTGCTCTGCAAGCTCCATTACCTTTCTGTCAAGGAATGGTACACGAAGCTCTAGGGAGTGAGCCATGCTCATTTTATCCGCCTTAAGAAGAATATCACCTGTCATCCAAAGGTGCAGGTCAATGTACTGCATCTGCGTTACCTGATCCTGATCTCTTACCTTGTCATAGAACGGCTTTGTGATAGCCATAGCGTCAGGAGCGTTTGTTTTTATGCTCAGAATGTCCTTACGCTCTTTCTCAGAGAAGATGTATGCGTTACCAATAAATCTCTCGTCAAGGTCCTTAGAACCTCTTATAAGATAGTTTATGCCGTGCTTGTGAGGCAGTTTCTCAGCAACTGCACCAACAGCCTTTCTGATAGGTCTTGGTATCTTGAAGTAGCTTGCCATATCAGCAGGGTTGTGATAGATGTTGTATCCACCGAATATTTCGTCTGCACCCTCGCCTGAAAGCACTGCCTTGACCTTTTCTGATGCAATCTGACATACAAAGAACAGAGCCACAGCCGCAGGGTCTGCAAGAGGTTCGTCCATGTGATATTGTATTTTTGAAAGGCTGTTCCAGTATTCCTCAGGAGAAATGACCTTGGAGAAGTTCTCCTTATTGATATACTTTGAAAACTCCTTAGCATAACCTATCTCGTTGTACTTTTCGTCCTCGCCAAAGCCTACAGTAAAGGTCTTGTCAACGTTGGCAACAGCGGCAACATAACTTGAGTCAACACCGCTTGAAAGGAAAGAACCTACCTCAACATCAGCAAACTTGTGTACCTCAACAGAGTTCTTGAAAGTGTCGGATATCCTATTCACCCAATCCTCTAAAGAAGGACCATTGTCCGCATGGAATTTAACTTCCCAATATCTTCTTACGTTCATCTCGCCGTTCTTGTATGTAAAGCAGTGAGCGGCAGGGAGCTTGTAAACATTTTTGAAGAAAGTTTCTGTTGTAGGAGAATACTGGAATGTGAGATAAGTTTCAAGAACGTCTGTGTTAAGCTCCTTCTTAAAATGAGGGTGGTCAAGAAAACTCTTTATCTCAGAACCCCACATAAGAGTTTCGCCCATTTTTGCGTAATAAAGAGGCTTGATACCGAAGAAATCTCTTGCACCGAAAACCTCATTTGTATTCTTGTTGAAGATAACGAATGCAAACATACCTCTCAGCTTGTCGAGCATATCCTCGCCCCACTGCTCATAACCGTGGATAAGCACCTCTGAGTCGGTCTGTGTATAGAACTTGTGACCAGACGCTACAAGCTCCTCACGGAGATCCTTGTAGTTGTATATCTCACCGTTGAATGTAAGTACCAACGACTTATCTTCATTGAAGATAGGCTGGCTACCTTGATCTGAAAGGTCGATGATCGAAAGTCGGCGGAAACCCATTGCGATCTGCTCGTCAACATATTTTCCGTCAGAGTCAGGACCTCTATGTTTTATTCTATCCATCATTTTTCCAAGAACTATGGAAGCGTCATTGATTTTATTTGTAAATCCAACAAAACCGCACATATAAAAGCCTCATTTCTGTTAAATCAAATTGCCTGTATCTTAGTTAATACAAGCGCTTGTCGCCTAGTGAACGTCAAGCAATATAATATTTATTATACACTATATGCGGCTTTTTTGCAAGGGGTAAAAACAAAAATTAAACAATAAAAGAAATTGTCTTTTGTGCATCTATCACATGGCAGTGTGTATGGTATAAAAATATCTGCGATTTTGTCATTTTGGCTTGAAAAAGGCAGATGGATATAGTATAATGGTATTAAAATCATATTTTGGAGAAGATCTTATGAACGATAACAAAAAGAAGAAAAATGGTTATAGATTGGATATTGTGTTGATAGTGAGTTTTTTTGTAATGCTGATATCTTTCTGTGCCTACATGATGAATACTACTCTCGAAGAGGTACTTGAAAATGAAACAGGCAGCTCTGTAGTTACTCACGATTACACTTACGAGAGTGCTGAGAGCAGTTCAGCGGCATAGTGCAAAATTTAAAAATTCGACAAGTTAAAGTGCTTTACGTACTTGCTGAATTCGCCTATTTACGACATTTAAGAGGCATGGAACAACATTCGAAGACGCATGAGATGACAAGTTAGCTCACTTTACAGCATCAAGAACTAAACTATTTTGTATTATACATCGTAAAGTTCGACTACATTACAGCTAAAAGCATTTTACTTGACGCCTAAAATCAATATCTGACGAAAATGTGGCTTTGTGCATTTAATACAAATAACAAAGTCACATTTTGTTGTATAACGCCTTGACTTTGCGTCACTTATACTATATACTTGTATTAAGCGCTGCTTTTTATACAATATGTTGTGATTTGCGGTGCGAGTTGTGAGAATATAAAAAATATAAGGATAAATCGGGAAAATCGGAGGCGGTATTGTGATAATCAAGATAAAAAAGCGTGACGGACGTACTGTAACTTTCAATATTGAGAAAATAGCTGGCGCTATATACAAGGCGGCTCAGTCTGTGGGCAAGGATAACTATGAGGAAGCTTTGGAGCTTTCGGGTAAAGTTGTTGATAAGCTTATGGAAAAACACCTTGATATGCCTACTGTTGAAGAGATTCAGGATTGCGTTGAGCGTGTACTTATCGAGGAGGGCATGGCTGATACTGCAAAAAGTTATATACTTTACCGCTCTAACAGAACTCGTGCAAGAGAAATGAATACCCGTCTTATGAAAGTTTATGAGGATCTTACTTTCCAATCAGCGAAAGATAACGATTTGAAGCGTGAGAATGCTAATATAGACGGCGATACCGCAATGGGTACAATGCTTAAATACGGATCTGTGGGAGCAAAGGAGTTCAATGAGATGTATGTTCTTGCTCCTGAGCATTCAAAGGCTCATCAGGAGGGGGATATCCACATTCATGATCTTGATTTTTATACACTGACTACCACTTGCACTCAGATAGACCTTACAAAGCTTTTTGATAAGGGTTTTTCTACAGGTCATGGCTTTTTGCGTACACCAAATGATATACAAAGCTATGCTGCGCTTGCCTGCATTGCGATACAATCCAATCAGAACGACCAGCATGGTGGTCAATCTCTTCCGAAGTTCGATTATGATATGGCTGAGGGCGTAAGAAAGACATTCAGACACCGCTATCGTGACAATATCGGCAGGGGTCTTGCTCTCCTTGGTGAAGTTTCTGATGCTCAGAGCATTGCAAAGAAAATAACTGAAATGCTTGATGAGCAGGGTTTAAAGATCACTCTCGCCAATGATAACGGCTATCAAGAGGCTGAAGCACAGTTCCTTGTGAATTTTGTTGACGCACCTATAGTGAAGAAGATACAGAGTTTTGCATATAAAAACTCTTTGAAAGAAACTGACAGAGCCACATATCAGGCGATGGAAGCGCTTATCCATAATCTGAATACCATGAACTCCCGTGCAGGCGCTCAAACGCCTTTCAGCTCCATAAATTATGGTACTGATACTTCTATCGAGGGCAGACTTGTTATAAAGAATATTCTTCTTGCAGAGGAAGCAGGACTTGGCAATGGTGAAACGCCTATTTTCCCTATACATATTTTCAAGATAAAAGAGGGCGTGAACTTTGATCCTGATGACCCGAACTATGACCTTTTCAAGCTCGCCTGCCGTGTATCAGCGAAGCGTCTTTTCCCGAATTTTTCATTTATCGACGCTCCTTTCAATCTACAGTATTATAAAGAGGGCAATCCTGACACTGAGATAGCTTACATGGGTTGCCGCACAAGAGTTATCGGTAACGCATATGACCCTACTCGTGAGATAGTGACAGGAAGAGGAAATCTCTCTTTTACTACCATTAATCTCCCTAGACTTGGCATAAAAGCACAGCGTAATATCGGTGCTTTCTTTGACAGCCTTGATGAGCTTATGGATCTTTGTATCGACCAGCTTATGCACAGATTTAAGATACAGTGTTCAAAGCGTGTGAGAAATTATCCGTTTCTCATGGGTCAGGGCATATGGCTCGATTCAGAGAAGCTTACGGCTGACGATACACTTGAAGAAGTGCTAAAGCATGGCACGCTTTCAGTGGGCTTTATCGGTCTTGCTGAGTGTCTTAAAGTGCTTACTGGCAAGCACCATGGTGAAAGTGAAGAAGCAAGAGAGCTTGGCTTGGAGATAATCTCACGTATGAGAGCAAGAATGGACGAGGAAACAAAGCGTACTGGTCTTAACTTCTCGTTGCTTGCAACGCCTGCTGAGGGACTTTCTGGCAGATTTGTTAAAATGGATAGAGAACGTTATGGTGAGATAGCAGGAGTTACGGACAGAGAATATTATACTAATTCTTTCCACGTACCTGTTTACTATCCGATAACAGCGTTTGAGAAACTTAAAATTGAAGCTCCTTACCATGCTCTTACAAATGCAGGCCATATAAGCTATATCGAGCTTGACGGCGATCCGCTGAACAATCTTTCTGCATTCGAGAAAGTCGTAAGATATATGAAAGAAGTTGGCATAGGCTACGGCTCAATAAACCACCCTGTTGACCGTGATCCTGTTTGCGGATATACGGGAATAATAGGTGACAAATGCCCGAAGTGTGGACGTTCTGAGGCTGAACACAACAAGGTGATACATGAGAGGATACCTCGTGCAAAAGCCTGCTGTGAGGGTGACAATTAGCCATGGAGCTTAGGATAGCAGGCACTGTCGGTGAATCTATCGTAGACGGACCGGGTTTTAGGTTCACTATTTTTACGCAGGGCTGTCCACACGGCTGTGAGGGTTGTCACAATCCGCAGACACATGATTTTAACGGTGGCATTGTCGTTGACACAGACCAGCTTTACAATGAGATAATAAAAGACCCGCTTCTTGACGGCGTGACGTTCAGTGGCGGTGAGCCTTTCTGTCAGTGCAAACCGTTAGCAGAACTTGCAGGAAGGATAAAAGCCTTTAATAGATTTCCGCTGAATGTCATATCTTTCACTGGATATACTTATGAATATCTAATTGCAAACGCTAACGCTGAAAACGGCTATATGGAGCTTCTTAGTCAGCTTGATTATCTTGTTGACGGACCATTTATTCTGTCACAGCGAAGCCTTGAGTTGAAATTTATGGGCAGCAAAAATCAGCGTTTTATTGATGTACAAAGGTCCTTGAAAGAGGGCAGAGCAGTAGTCGTTGAACCATATTGAACATAAAAAGCGAGTTTCATGATGTTGAAACTCGCTTTTATTTATACCAAAAGACCTCCGCAATCGTTAAACTACGGAGGTCAAATTAATTATTTCTCAGGCTCTATTACCTCAACATCTTTTGGGTCGAGAGTTCCTGCATTATCAGCCTCGGCTGCTCTCTTTACTGCTTCTTCCTGTGACTTTTTCAAAGCTTCCTGTATGTCCTCGCCAAGAAAATCAGGGAGTGACATTCCTGCTTGCTTGAACAGATCGTTCAGCGGAGGAACTGACTGCATAAGTCCGCTTAGAAAGTTTGCTGTCGAGCCTTTTCCGTCTGCACCTGCACCTGTATCCCACACGGTTATCTTGTCTATCTTAATGTTCTTGATAGCTTCTACCTGAATAGAGATAAGCTCTTCAAGCTTGTCAGCAACTATGAGTTTGACTGCTGCATTAGCATCTCCGCCGGCTGCTTCAACAAGCTTTCTCATACCCTCTGCCTGCTTTGTGAGTATTTCCTGATTACCCTTTGCTTCAGCTTCCATTTTTGCAAAGATAGCATCGGCCTCACCCTTTGCTTTACGTCTTACTACCTCAGCCTGTGCTTCAGCTTCGATCTCGGCCTGCTGCTTTGAGATCTGAGCCTTTACGATAACATCAGCGGTCTGTGTAGCCTTTTCAAGTTCGGCTCTCGTCTGCTCGGCGGATTGCTGAGCTATGTAAGCTTCCTGCTTTGCCTTTGCTGCCTGAACAGCTTCGGCGGCTGTAGCCTGTCTGAGAGCTTCCGCTTCACGCTCACGTCTGAGGGCTTCTGACTGTGCAACCTCTATCTTGGCTTGGTTCTCACCGTCGATAGCAGAAGCGTTTGCAGCAGCAACTTGGATACGCTGGTCTTTCTGAGCGTTTGCCTGACCGATCTCACCGTCTCTGTGTTTTTCGGCAACTGACTTCTTAGCGTCATTGATAGCCTTTGCAGCAGCTTCTTTACCGAGAGCTTCCAGATATCCAGACTCATCTGTAATATCCGTTACGTTTACGTTGATAAGCTTAAGGCCTATCTTTTTAAGCTCTATTTCAACATTGTTTGATACCGCGAGCAGAAATTTATCTCTGTCCGAGTTTATTTCCTCGATATCCATTGTTGCGATAATAAGTCTCAACTGACCGAATATGATATCCTTTGCAAGCTCCTGTATCTCAATGAGTTTAAGACCGAGAAGTCTTTCAGCAGCGTTCTGCATAACGCCTGGTTCTGTCGAGATACCAACAGTAAATCTTGACGGAACATCAATTCTGATGTTCTGCTTTGAAAGAGCGTTTTTTAGATCCACATTTATGGATATAGGAGTAAGATCCATATACTCATAAGATTGGATTATTGGCACGATAAATGCCGCACCGCCGTGGATACATCTTGCGCTTCTTGCTTGACCGTTCTTGTCTGTTCCTACTTTACCATAGATAACAAGCACCTTATCAGACGGACATTTTCTGTAGCGTGACAGTATCGCCATAATTGCCGCAAAAAGCATAACGACTATCACGCAGATGATGATTACTGGTTCCATAATTTTTCCTCCCACACAAATAATATTATAATAACCTCAAGACGGGTCATTCACAGAATCTTTATGTTTAGCACCCCTTTGTTCTATCAATTCTTTTATTTTTCTATTACGACAGTATCTCCTTGCAAATCGATAATACGAACCTGAGTTCCTGTCTTTATAAGCTCATCACCATTGTTTATTGCAGTGACTTCTCTTAGCTGTCCGTTTATCATAACATTCACTTTACCAAGCCCATGGTCTTTAGGTGGGCAGGGGATATAAACAGTAGCAGTTTCTCCTATAGCATTTTTATAATCAGCTGTACCGTTTTCAGCAAGTCTTGCAGAAAGTTGAACTATCTTTGCTACAAGAAGCATGGTCGCCAGACCCAGAACAAAGCCGATAACTGTGGACAGTGCTGGATAAACACCTGAGCTTACAAGAACGATAGATGACCAGCTAAACACAGTGAAAAAAGCAACTATGGTCTGAAGCGTGAACATTCTCATAGAAGCAAAATCCGCAGGGTTTCCGCCGTCTACGTTGTGGTCACAGCCGATATCATGTGTACAGTGACCAATATCCACATCTCCGTGACCGCTTATGTTGGTATCAACATCAAGATCAAGACCTGACGTGTCGCTGAAATCGTGACCGCTTCCACCATCATGAAAACCGAACATAGAAAGCAAAGTCTGCACAAGCAGTATAAGCGTTGACGGAAACGCTATACAATACAGCACTTTAAGTAAAAGCGACAAACCGTCCCACCATTCATTCATATAGCTTACACCTCCAATGTAAATATTATTTACGCTTATTATATACTCATTTATCTTATTTGTCAATAGATTTTCGATAATAATTAAAATTATTTTTTGGATATGGCTTAGCACAAAAAAAATTGTAAATTTTTCGTTAAACACTTGAAATCTGTTTTACTATCTGCTATCATATAAGTAAATGAAATTTACAGTAAATATAGTGAGGCGATATAATGGAGAAAAATACTCTCGGCAAGAGGATAAAAGAGGCAAGGCTTGCAAAGAAAATGACTCAAAGCGAGGTAGTGGGTGATTTTATAACCCGCAATATGCTTAGTCAGATAGAGAGCGGCTCAGCAACGCCGTCGGTAAAGACCCTTGAATACCTCTGCAAGGTGTTGGAGATAGAGCCTAATGCCCTTCTGCCTGATGAAAACGACTCCAAAAACGCCCCTGACGCAGAGGGCTATATCAGTATACGGAAAGAATTTATAAACAAGAACTATAAGGCTGTTATAGAGTATGACGCTGATGACGAATTTTCAGATGAGATATGTGCGCTTAAGGCGAAAGCTTGCCTTATGGAGGCTATGGAGTATTCAGGCTCTGACAGTGCCACGGATCTTCAAAAGGCGATAGACCTTGCCAAGCAGGCTTCTGAACTTTCAAAGCGTGGTGTTTTTGCAGATGAAAGCATTAAAAACAAGGCTGACGAGCTTTTGAAAGCTAACGCTAAGCGTCTTAGCGACTATTACAGAAGTCTTTTGTAGGGTATAGTCATGGAATTTGTTATCATAGCCACGGTTGTTCTTGTGCTTGCCATGTGTCTTGGCGCAGACTTAGTTATAGTTCCTATAATGTTCATTGTTTTTCTTGTCGTCCTGCTACTGGTTATTTTTAGTTTCTTTGTATACTCTGCTGTAAAACTTACTGGAACGAAAAGCGTGAAAGGAAAGTTTGTACGTTTCGGCAGGGCAGAGGGCAAGAAATTTGATACAGCGTTTTACAAGGTTAGTGATAGTGAGTATCCAAACGTATTCCCATATGAGGTAGTAATGCGCTCAAAGATATACATACCCGATAAGGTCTGTAGGCTCAGATATGACGGCAAAAGAAATGAAGTTTTTGACCTGAATGCAGTTTGCTGTGTGATATTTGGACTTGTTCTTAGCAGCGTATCGGCGGTGATGATGATACTTTTTCTACTAACAGTGATAGGCGTGAATTGAATGATTTTAGGCAGTAGGTTAGCTTGCTGCCTTTTTTTGCATTTAAAATGGCAATAGTGCATGATTTAAAAGGCTATTTCAACTTCCGTGTTGATAAATGTAAACTTTTTCAGAAAACATGTTGTAATATATGACAATTTGGAATAAGGCTGTAGACAAATGGGGTGTTTGGCAAGCTGCACAGCATATAGCTAAGAAATATGATGATGACGGATATCTTTGCAAGAAGGAATAGCACAAACAAAAATAAGCTGCTACAGAAAAATCTGTGGCAGCTTATTCTATTCAGAACAGTCCTAATTTTAACCTATCAATATCGGCTCCTGATATCTGTTTGTACGAATCCATACTTATTCAGTCTATGTCACCTTACTCCCTCAATGACTCCCTTATCCATTTCATGCACAGTGTCGCACAGCACGGAAATATCCTCCGCAGAGTGTGAGCATATAAGAATAGTCTTGCCCTGCTCTTTGTATGAAAGTAGGTACTTACGCATTTCTTTTACGCCGTCCTTGTCAAGACCATTGAAAGGCTCGTCAAGAATGAGTATCTTTGGGTTTTCCATAATAGCCTGTGCCAGACCAAGCCTCTGCCGCATACCAAGGCTGTATTTACGAACGTGACGCTTTAGGTCAGGATCAAGTCCCACCTGTTTCATACTGCTTTTTATCTCCTCTTTGCCGATCTTGTTGTTGAGCCCTGCAAGCAGCTTGAGATTTTTGTAGCCTGAATAGTATGGGATAAACCCCGGTGTTTCAATGATAATTCCCATATCTTTCGGAAAGTCAACGTCCTTTCCGACCTTCTTGCCGTCAACTGTTATCTCACCCGATGTGGGCTTGATAAAGCCGCATATACACTTCATAAGCATTGTCTTGCCGCTGCCGTTTCTGCCGATAAGTCCGTGTATCTTGCCCTCCTCAAAGGACACATTTATATGCTTTAGTATCTCCGTTTTGCCAAGAGTAAGGCATACGTCATTTACATTGATGATATCCATTTTGTCCCCCTAATTTCCTAACTTGCTATCTCAGCAACATTGTCGTAATTGAATTTTCTTATGGCGATAAAGCAGAACGCCAGCAGTACCGCTATAAATATGGCAAGATAGCTGACCGAAAAACTCATTGACATAACAGGCTCACGGAAATATTTAGTGTAGTGCAGCCATATTATGCTGTTCGCCATTGGCATTGTCCACATAAGCGTGGTCTTTATGGAGCAGAAAGCCGTGCCTAATGATATCACTGCTCCGCAAAGGACAAAGCCCTCAGTTTTGTGTTTCACAAGTGAAAAGCTCAGCAGGATAAGCCCAATTATCATAAGGTATGCGAACACGAGCAGGTAGCTTTGCACTGCGGCTGAAAATACTGTGAGCTGATTGTAGAGATTTTCAGGGAGAAGCTGCACGCCGAAATTGCCCGAATGTTCAGGAAAGCGTGAAACAAACTTTGTCGCCACATTGCTCCAGCCATTGTACCAAAAGCCGTCTGAAAGCATTGGAAGCACTGCGCCCAAGAATATCACTGCAAGATAAGATAACGCCATAAAAATGAGCTTCAAAAGCTGTCCGAACAGCCAGTTCAGCCTGCCCACACGCATTATGTAGAAAACTGTGTTGGTGTCTATCTTGGGAAAATCTGCTATAAGTGTAAGAAAAACAAGCGGTATGATAAGAAGTATCGCACCCGAATTAGCTATGGCGATAAAAGGCTCGAGAATGTTAAGCGGTTCGCCCATAAGCTTGGCGTTGGATTTAAGAGGCTCTATAGCAAAGCTGTAAATGAAGATAAGAAGCACTCCCAGGATTATCATTCGTGCGTCGCATATCCACTTTATGAACTCCGCCCTTGCACAGAAAAAGCTTTGTTTAAGACTGAAATTTTTCATCATAGCTGACCTACACCCCCTTGTCCTTGTGCAAACTCATCACCATAATAAATCCCAGCAGGGCAACGATCGCCCCCGAACAGTTCACCGCAGTTATCCACTTTGCGCTTCTGTCAAAGCTTTGGATATACAGAAAATTCGTCACAGAGCTTGGATAAAAGGCATTCGCTCTATCAAAATCAAAGTTATCGTTGAAAAGATTTGCGTCTATTATCCTGTTTAGCATTGTGGTGAGTACATAGTTCAGCATAAAGGGCAGGCAGGTTATGATATACGGATTTTTGCAGAAAGAGCTTAGGAAAAACGCAGGCAGTGTGGAAACTGCACCATATGCGAAAGCTACCGCAAGCATTTTGACTACCGTTTTACCTGTGCTGTCTTGGATAATGTATTGAAGCTGGTCGGCTGATACGTCAAACTCCGAAAGTGGTTGAAAAAGCACTGCACAGGCTATGCCGTAAACAGCTATACCTAGCATAACGGCAAATCCGCCTGAGATAAGTGCGGATATGAATTTTGAAAGATAATATCTTAGCTTGCCTGTGCGAGATATGGTGAAACGCATCAGTCCGTTATTTCGCTCCGCACAGAAAGACACCATGAATGGGAATGCCACGACAATAGGCAAAAACATTGTGATATATCCCGAAAGTCCGTTTCTGAAAACCAGCACTGAGGACAGCATTGGGTCGGTGCGGAGGATATTTTTATCGAGGGTGAAAAGTGACTCGAACACCGAATATGATTTATCGGTGGCAAGGTCTGTATAGGCCGAGGAGGTGAAAGCAAGCACTGTCGTCAGCAGCACCGCCCCTGCAAAGCCTATGTTTATTATGCTTTTGTTCAGGTCACATTTTATTGTGTTTAGAAGTTTTAGTTTCATTTCTCTATATCTCCGATCTCGGTGTAGATAAACCTACCAAGATTATTGCTGTCAGCTTTGGCGTAAGCGAGCGTTCCAAACTCATGCCCTGAGGGGTCATACTCCGCAGGGTCTGTGCATATAACGGCGTAATCAAAACTCTCCGACTTTCCGCTATCGAAAAGGTCTGTGGAGCAGTCAAGTATCACCATGACTTCAAGCCCCTCACTAAGCTCACCGTCGCAATAATATGTAGGCACTGTGCATACTGTCTTTTTGTCTGTGAGCTTAATTTCGGCTGTGTTGTCGCCTATGGTCTGTACTGTGCCGAAAAAGCTGGGGAAGTCACGGTTTAGCTGTTCTTCATAGTTTTTCTCTCCATTTTCGTCATATTCGGCAACATACAGTTGATTAAGGATAAAATTATTGTCCTTGAAAAGATACCCCACATATACAACATCATCGACTTCATCGGGATAGTTTATTTCCTGATATACTATAAGATCGTTCAGGTCGGCTTTTAATGTTCTTTGTGGATCTGTAAATTCACAGGCAGATCCGCCCGTTCTTGTCATAGTACAAATGCCGCCGCTGTTTGAAAAAACTTTGCCGTTTTGACCTATAACATCACACAGCTTGATCTTAGTTATTCCATCATCAACGGTAAGAACAGCAGTGACCTTTTCACCAAGCTTATTGTTTATGATCTGTTCTGAGTGGAGCTTTGATCCAGGATAATAAACTATATCGTCTTTAAAGTTATCTCTTGAAAGCGGCAATGTATAGCTTTTGCCCTCATATGTGAATGTAAGCTGTTCATTCTCATATTTTTCTGTTTCCACAGTTATGTTCTCAAATCCCGAACTTGGCTTTGACACGGTGCTCTCCGGCATATTTGACACGCTGTCAACAGCAGAGAGATCCGACTGTGGTTTATTTTCCCCACAGGAAGTCAGAAAAATAACAGCAGAAAACACGATACACGAAAACGTCATAAACTTCTTTTGTTTCATGATCTACCTCACTGCATAAGCATATTTATATCAAACTCATAATCAAGATCGCCGCTTTCAGCGTCAAGATAAATAAATCGCTGAATATTGCCTGCCGATGAATATTCATCACCTACTGGCATTTCATTTTCGGGAACATCCATAACAAACTCCCAGACCAAATGGCTGTCAAATTTTATGCCTGCATCGTAGCAGCTTTGACCGTTTTTATTATCGTTAAGAGAGGTGAGTGTGTATTTAAGGTCAATGGCACTTATCTCCATTTTCTCATTAAAATCTGTAAAAGTATTTTCAATAAACCCCATTGCACTTGACAGGGAAATTATCTTATCAACAGATCTTTCTTTTTTTGATATCAAGATACCGTTGCCGTTAGTAAGGCTGCCTATCTCGTCGCTTTTAAACATCTGCATATATATGCCCTGCGTGATATATTTCATTTTCGACATACTTTCATCAGACGTATCTGTCATTTGCACAAGATCGTCAAGCAATACGCCGTTGTATTTTTTAGACGCATGGATATCAAAAGAGTAAATGCCCTGATCGCTTTGTCTTACAATTATAGTTTTAACGGCTATCTCCAAGTCAGGTTCAAGATCGGCATAGTTCTTATCGAGCCAGTCCTGAGCAAAATCAGCTGCCTGCTTGATCGTGACTGAAGTTCCGTCCAGTTCATAGCTGTCTGAAAGATCGTCATCTCTGTCAATATGATAGATCTTGACTCTGTTTCCGCCGTTAAAGAGATCATCAAAAGCTGAGGGCTTGGCAAAACAGATAAAGCCGTTATTTCCAACGCAGCCATACATTTTCTCGTCATCGTCGCTAAAGCTGTAACTTACCATGCCGTCGCCGGTTTCATCATGAACTGTATTCTCACGGTCGAGAACATCCTTGCCAAAAATCCGGGTCATTATCTTTTCGTAATTTTCCTCATAATCCGATATCTGAGTAAAATCGACTTCACAGTAATCTTCGGGCAATTTTACACTGATATTTTCTCTCAGATCAAATTGAGTATAGCTTTTATCAAGAGCATTGTCTATGTCATCACTGAGTTTGTTGGAAGATATGTACTGTATAGCTGTGATCTCATTTCTCTCTTTACTGTCTTTCTCGGCAGAGAATCTTACGCTGTCAGGTGTCTGCGCACAGCCTGCAAGAACGACAGCCACCGCTGCGGCAAGTAATTTTAGATTTTTCATAAGCAACTTCCTTCCTCATATGTGATAACATCAGTAAGTCAATGGTAATTTTCGCTTTTGCTCAGGTCACATTTTATTGTGTTATACGTTTCCTTTTTGATTATTAACAAAAGAAACGTTCATATCGTTACAATTTATGGTTGCATAAATTTCCTTGTTCGGAGTTTCGTCAAAGTAAAACACCCAGCATGGAACAGCTTCATATATGTCATACGAGCAGTAAGTTGCCCAGGGAGCTTTTTCACGGTCTGTTTCTTCATCTCCTGTGCTTTTCTCAATATTACCTTTTTTAATCATACAGTATTCAATAGCTACACGCTTGACGTTCAACTTCATATTTGTTGCTAAAGTATCACTTAAACATTTAGCGGCAGAAACAGGATCGGATGTACTCGTCAATTCACCGTCGATTTTATATTCTTCAAAGTAGGAGTTCGTGACAAAATTATTGACCTCGTTTCCGCAGATATATGCGAAAGCGCAGGACACGATCATATTTTCGTCAATGCTATCATAGCCTGCATATTCCAAAATATTTACGTCAGATACGGACTGAGTATAATTTGCCATATAAAAATAGCCGTCCGAACATTCATACAAGCTTATTCTAGATACTGACAGATCATTGGGATAATTGCAGAAATTTGTAAAATCATCGGAAAAATCCTTAGCCAGCTTTACCGCATCAGCAGGTGACATCTCCTCATTGCCGCCTGCAAGCTTATATTTTTCCAAGCTCTCCATAGCCTCAGAATATGAAAAAGTCTTGATATATTCCGACTCATTGTAATATTTTTGCTCATCAAAATCTTTTTGATACGAAAAAAATCCGGTACATCCGATCGACAATTGCAGACCCTTTTCTTTATCCTCATAGCTCGGACCTGTTGGGTAAGTAGTATCGTCATTCGTAATATTTGCTTCATTGAAATCTTCATCATAATGTGTGAATATTTCCTTGTAATTATCCTCAAAACCTGTAGGACATATAAAATCTCCTGTTTTTATCTTCTGCGGAATATCTATATCAAGGATATCACTGAAATTCATATTGTCACATTCAAGCTTTTTAAGTTCATCTATATACTCCGATTTCTTTTTACTCATTTCATCCAGCGAAGTGAGAGCATATCCCTGAGTCGCAGTGTTTTCATTTTTTGATCCTTTCTTAACACTTTCAGGTGTCTCTGCACAAGATGACAAGAATAACAGCGACAGGCATAAAATCGTACTTGTTATTTTTAAATGTAGCTTCATTTTGTTGCTCCTTTGATTTCTTATAATACAAGGCAATACCGCACAAAGACTGCTTGACGGTGTTATGCGGTATCGCATTATATTTTTATGCTGTTATCCATACTTTATCAACTCCGATCTATATTGTAAAATTACAAATTTATATCACCTCTGCTTTGCGAATAGAATGAAAAATCACCCGTTTCACAATCTACTAGAGCATAGTATAATTTTTCCTCAGTAGGGCTATAGAGTGAAACTGTCCACATTGGAGTACTTGAATATACGCCCGTTTCAGCGTCCACCCAGTATATCTTATTCTCAAGTCCTATGTAATCCACCTCGTAACTGGAATTATCACTTAAATTGTCATCAATATATCTAAGTGCAGAATATGGTGTTATCACCTTGTCGATATTCTCTTTTTCATATTCACAAAATACATTTTCATTATTTCTAAAACAACCTATATCGGACGAAGAAGTTATAAGCACTGTGTATCCCGCTGGATTTGAATTTATTTTGCTCAATCGACCTGTGAAAACATCATTGACAGAGGATTCCCTGCCCTCAAAGCCACTGTTAGCTGCTCTCAACGGTACTCCGTTATCCTGTTGCACCATATCTATTCTGAACGCATAAGTATCGTTTATTTTCTCAACTCTGATCTCAAAAGGCGACATTTGTGGGTAGCCAATTTTTCTCAGTCCCTCTGAAAATTCAGCACTTTTTTCTATTGCCTCACTTATGGACATTTCACAGTCTTTAAGCTTATATTTCTCATCATCAAAGGTGTTGCAACAATAATATCGTTTTACTGTAATGTTTTCATTAGTTAGAAAAAAAGCCTCCGCATCTTCGTCTTTGATCCATACTATCGAACCACCATCATAATCAGTAAAGTAGGGATAACCTCCTTCGGCGTTAAGCTGATGATATTCACCCATATCGTCACTGCTAACACTTATTTTGCTAAGATCAACAGGACTGCCGTTTAAATAGTCTATAAATCTCTGCTCTTTATTGAACAGAAAACCGTCCGACGGCTTATATAACGTTCTGCTAACTGAACTCACATCAGCTATTCTTACACTGTCACGAATAGTGAAATGGGCATACTCCAATTTGAGGGCTTTTGAATATGTATCTGTTATTTCATTTACAGGCACATATTCAGAATTAAATTCACTGAATTTTACATTATTAGTTTTGTTTGAACACGCTGAAAGTACCATGCACACCGCAACAACCAAAATACAAATCTTTTTCATCATAATTTATCCTCTAAAGTAAGAGCCGCTCGTCATTACCAGCAAGATAATCCGCAGCGGCTCAAAATACTATTCTTTAGTTAAAACTTCCTGACGCAGAAGCACTTGAAACATACTTTGAAATATTTGTGTAACCGCCAGACACTCCAAATTCAGCAACAACATCATAAGAATAGCCCTTCTTATAATTAGAATTTTTCCAATTTGTTGTTCCTTTGTTCCAGATATCGAAAGAACCACAATTAATAGTATGGCTTGAAGATCTGTATCCATTTGCTAAGACACTAAACTTGCCACTTGTATTTATGGATTTGCAGGTGGATTTTAAATAGCCATTATTCTGTGCCTTTATACCATACATCCATTTCTCACAAACGTTATCTGATGACGGAGCTCCTTTAGTATAGTGCAGATTGTAGGAGTTTGCCGCACTAGCCCCAATAGCCATAGAACTCATCATCATAACAGCAGCACACATAGCTGCGATCCTTTTTACGATCTTTTTCGTATTAAACGTCCTTTCATAATATAAGAGTGTTTTTTGGGTAATTTTGTTGCAAATAAAATTAAATTTCATCATATCAGACAATTATTGCAATGAATAATTGTGCATAATAAATATTTATATCTTCGTTGGGCTCACCACATTTCTTTTTTTGCAATAGACTTTTTTATCTATGCATACATTATTTTAACACATATAACACCAAAAGTCACTATATTCTGCATATTTCTCTCATATGCACAAGATTTTTGTATAGCTGAACAAATATTGCGTTCTAAATTATTTCATTTTACATAAGTTGATTGTTAAATGTTTGTTAACATCAACACGGAAGTTGAAATAGCCATTTAAAATAAAATGTTGACTTGTAGGCTTTTTAATGGTATAATATAAAAAATATGTGGAAAGGATCATATATGATGAGAGTTGAGCTTATTACCCATACACCTGAGCCTGAAAAGGTGGTTGCTACTGCTGCAAAACTTTGCTATTCAAGCAGTGATATCGCCTCGCTCAGAGAGGGTCTTACGGAAGAAAAAACAAAGAGCTTTATTGAAAGGCTCGTGTCTATTGGTCACGAAAGCCCTATGGAACACGTTTCTTTTACTTTTGGCATAGAGGGGATATCCCGTGCCTGCTCTCATCAGTTGGTAAGACACAGAATTGCGTCTTACTCTCAAAAAAGCCAGCGTTATGTAAATGAAAGCGGCTTTGAGTTTATTACGCCACCATCAATAGAGGCTGTGCCAGAAGCAAAGGCTGAATTTGACAAGCAAATGGATCAGCTACTTGAGTGTTATAATAAGATTGCCAACATACTTACAAATACACATGAAAAGGCGTTTTTAGAGCAGGGTATGTCTGAAAAGGACGCACTTAACAAGGCTAAGAAAAAAGCCTATGAGGACGCAAGATTTGTTCTTCCAAACGCTTGTGAAACAAAGATAGTTGTGACAATGAACGTCAGAACACTGTTTAATTTCTTCCAGCATAGATGCTGTAACAGAGCACAATGGGAGATAAAGGCTGTGGCTGATGAAATGCTCAGACTTTGCAAGCAGGCCGCTCCTGAGCTTTTCAAGAACGCAGGTCCGTCATGTGTAATGAAAGGCAAGTGTCCAGAGGGCGCAATGAGCTGTGGAAAAATGGCTGAAGTAAAGAAAATTTACGGAGAAATGAATAATGTTGAGTAGATCTGGACTTATAGTTCTTGAGGGACTTGATGGAAGTGGAAAATCAACTCAGTTTGAAAGGCTTTCTGCTTATTTCAGTGAAAATGACGTAAAGCATAAGGCTATAAGCTTTCCTGACTATGATAATCCGTCGTCAGCTCTTGTAAAAATGTATCTGAACGGTGAGATAGGCAAAACGCCTGCTGACGTGAATGCCTACGCAGCTTCAAGCTTTTACGCTGTTGACAGATACGCTTGCTACAAACAATTTTGGGAGCATGACTATAAAGAGGGAAGTCTTGTACTTGCAGCGAGATATGTTACGTCAAACTGCATTTATCAGATGACAAAACTGCCGAAAGAGCAGTGGGAAGATTTTATAGGCTGGCTTGAAGATTACGAGTATGACAAGCTTGGGCTTCCAAGACCTGACAAGGTGATATTCTTGGATATGCCAATAGAGATATCTCAAAAGCTGATGTCGGGAAGATACGGCGGAGATGAAAGCAAAAAGGATATCCATGAAGCAAATGTGGAGTATCTGAAAAAATGCCGTGAAGCCGCTTTGTTTACCGCTGAGAAACAGGATTGGGATATTATTCCTTGCAGCGACGGAAGCGAGCCTTATACAAAAGATAAGATTTTCGGAGATGTTCTGGGGTTAATCAATAGAAAGTAATGTGTGTTTAATGTTTGATTTCAGAAAAATAAGTTTTGAGGACAAAGAATGGATAACCAAGTGTCTTGCAGTATCAGATTTCAGAGGAGCAGAATATTGCTTTGCAAATAATATGGCGTGGCAAAGACTTAATGACACTGTAATAACACATCATGGTGATTTTTATATAAGCTGTTCCTTTGAGGACGGTCAGCCGTATTTTACATTTCCTGCGGGCGTTAAAATAGACGTTGAGGGCAAAGAAAAATATATCAGGCTTTTTGATGAGCTTAAAGAATATGTTTCCGCCCAGGGAAAGCCGCTTATCGTATCTTCTGTAACAGATGATAACCTAAGCTGGATAAAAGAGTATTATGGTGATAAAATCATCTGCGAGTATGATAGGGACAGTTCAGACTATATTTACAATGCTTCCGACCTTATCGAGCTTAAAGGCAAAAAGTATCACGGCAAGCGTAATCACATAAAGCGTTTCATGGACGAGCCTTGGGAATACAGAGAGCTTACTGATAAGGAAATAGACAGCTGTATTGAATTTTCGGCTGAGTTTTATAATAAGAATGACAACGCTGACGATCCTTCGGCGGTGGTTGAGCAATATGCTATTGATCTTTTTCTTACGAATATGGATAGACTCGGACTTAAAGGTGCTGTGCTTTACAGAAATGATAAAATGACAGGCTTTACAGTTGGTGAACAAATAAATTCGGATACCTTTGTGGTGCATATAGAAAAAGCACTCGCTGACGTTCAGGGTGCATATCCTATGCTGTGTAGTCAGTTTGCGTCGCATAATGCAAAGGGTCTCAGCTTCATCAACAGGGAAGAGGATCTAGGAATAGAGGGTCTTAGAAAGTCAAAGCTTTCTTATAATCCTGCTTTTCTTTTGAATAAAAATGTAATTACTTTCAGATGATCGAAAGGAGTCATTTGTTATGGTTTATGTATTTCTTGCCAATGGTTTTGAGGAAATGGAGGCTCTTGCCCCTGTGGATCTGCTCAGACGAGCAGGCGTTGAAGTTTTTACTGTAGGTGTAGGCTCTGATATGATAGTCAGCTCACACAACATTCCTGTCAAGACCGATACAACAGTGGATAAGATAGTTCTTAATGACGAGCTCGAAATGATAGTTCTCCCAGGTGGTATGCCGGGTACTTTAAATCTTGAAGCAAGCCCTGATGTGCTTGGTGCAGTTGATTACTGTGCTGATAATAACAGATACATTGCCGCAATATGTGCCGCTCCGTCCATAATCGGTCATAAGGGTCTTCTTGACGGCAGATATGCAACTTGTTTTCCAGGCTATGAGAAAGATCTTAAAGGTGCGATACATTCTGCCAGACTTGTGGCTGTTGACGGTAAGTTCATCACTGCAAAGGGTGCAGGCTGCAGCATGAAGTTTGCACTCAAGCTTGTTGAGCTTCTTGTTTCAAAAGAAAAGGCAGAAGCCCTTGAATCAGGTATGCAGAGCAAATGACAGATAAAAAAGCTTTAAGAAAGCATTTCAAAGAGATACGTCTTAGTATGTCTGCGGAAGAAAGAAAACAGGCAGATGTGGCTGTTCAGCAAGCTTTCCTTGACAGCGAGGAATATAAAAGCTGCACAACTGTGCTTGCATATGTTTCCTCTGATATTGAAGTGTCTACGGCGGAGATAGTAAGAAAGGCACTAAAGAGCAAGATAGTGCTATGCCCGAGATGTGAAAAAAATGGCAATATTATGTATTTTCACAGAATAAACAGCACCTATGATCTCAAAGAGGGTAGGTTTGGCATTTTTGAGCCTGATGAAAGTTGTGAGAAATACTGCGTTTTTGACAATGCATTGTGTATCGTGCCTGCGCTTTCGTATGATAAAGACGGATACAGGCTTGGCTTTGGTATGGGCTTTTATGACAGATTTTTGGCTGATTATAATGGCATAAAGTTAGGTTTATGTTATGATAACTGTATGTCAGAAAGCTTTTGTCATGACGGCTATGATATCTCTGTAGATAAGGTATTTACTGATAAGGATATATATACTATAAACACAAAGGAAAGGAAGTAAATAATGGACGATCTGAATTTTAATGTTGACGATATAATAAATGATGTCAACGCAAAGATAAAGTCTGCCGAGAAAAATGAAGCGGACGAAGAAAGCGTTGAAGCAGAGCCTATCGCTGACACTGAGAACAGTTCCGAAGCCTGTGAACAGGCAGATAATACTGACGAGAAACCACAGGAAACTCCAGAAGCGACCGATGACAAGCCTGAACCTATCCTGGCTTTTCACGAGGACAAGTCAGAGGAAGACAAAAGCGAGAAAGACGAGGATAAAAAGCCAGAGAAGCCCGAAAAGCAAGAAAAAAAGTCAAAAAGCGGCAAGAAGAAAAAGAAAAAAAGAAAGAAAAGCAAGGTGAATAATTCGGTGTTTGGCGGAATTATACTTGTTATAGTAATTCTTACAGTTTCTTTAGTGCTTGCAGTGGGCGGCATTTCTATTGGCATGGAGTATTATGGTATCGGAAAAACTGACGAGGATATCAGATTTAATATCCCTGCAGGCTCAACAAACAGTGAGATAGCTGATATACTTGTAAATGAGGGAGTTATAAAGAACAAAAAGCTATTTATGCTTGCTTTGAAATTTGAAAAGCCTGCAGCTATATATCCTGGTGATATCACACTTCAGCCATCAAGCGGATATTCTGAAATAATCGAAAAACTTTCACAAATGAGAGAGTCATACAAGACTGTAAGCATTACATTCACAGAGGGAGAAAATCTTCTTGACATAGCTAAAAAGCTTGAAGATAATGAGGTCTGCACTGCTGACGACTTCCTGTTTGAATTCAATAAAAATCAAGGCTTTGACTTTGAAAATGATGTTGATGATAACGGCGATATGTTCTATCGCATGGAAGGCTATTTCTATCCTGATACATATGAGTTTTATGTGAATGACAGCGCAGGAAACGTTACCAAGAAGCTTAGAGAGCAGTTTGAAAAGAAATACGAAACTGTCAAAGCTAAGATCAAAAATTCCGGTATGTCACTTAACGAAGTTATGACCCTTGCTTCTATCGTTCAGCTTGAAGCCGCTTCTGAGGACGAAATGCCAAAGGTAGCTTCGGTATTCCTGAACAGACTTGATGACCCTGACACCTATCCTATGCTCCAGTCTGATACAACAACAAATTATATTAAGAATGTTATAAAGACCGAGGCTGACAACACAGCTTCTATTGAGCATTATACCGAGTGTTATGATACCTATAAGTGCAAGGGCTTGCCGGCAGGACCAATATGCAACCCTGGTATGGCTGCAATAAACGCTGTTCTTGAGCCTAAGAAGACTGATTACTATTACTTCTGTAATAATCTTAAGACGGGCGAAACATTCTATGCAAAGACACTTGACGAGCATGAGGAAAATCTTGTTAAGGCTGGACTTGCAAAGAAAAAGTAATAAAGGATTGAAATTTTAATGACTGAAAATAATTTGCTTGAAGTTCTTGCTCCTGTGGGAGATATGGAACGTCTGTATGCGGCGCTGGATTTTGGTGCTGATGCAGTTTATCTTGGAGGTACGGCTTTCGGAATGAGAGCCGCCTCTGCAAGCTTTGACGCTGAGCTTCTGAAAAAAGCCTGTGACGAGGCTCACAGCAGGGGTAAGCGTGTGTATCTGACCTGCAATACGCTTCCTCATAATGACGAGATAGTGCATTTAGAGCAGTTTGTGAATGACGCTCTTGCGGCAGGCGTTGACGCTATGATAGCCAACGATATCGGTGTTTTCTCACTGATAAAAAAATATGCACCTGATATGGAGATTCATGTTTCCACACAGGCTGGTATAGTAAATTATGTTACTGCAAATGAATTTTATAACATGGGTGCTAAGAGGGTAGTGCTTGCAAGAGAGCTTTCTCTCGAGGAGATCGCCGAAATAAGAGCAAAGACCCCTAAAGATCTTGAAATTGAGTGCTTTGTACATGGTGCAATGTGCGTAAGTTTTTCAGGCAGATGTTTGCTTTCCCAGTACCTTGTAAACCGTGACGCAAATCGTGGCGAGTGCGCACAGCCTTGCCGCTGGGGATACCACCTTATGGAAGAAAAGCGCACCAATGAGTTTTATCCTGTTTTTGAGGACGAAAAAGGAACTTATATCCTCAACGCCAAGGATATGTGTATGCTCAACCACATTGATAAGCTTGCAGAGGCAGGCGTGAACAGCTTTAAGATCGAGGGCAGAGCTAAATCTTCGTATTATGTGTCCGTTATCACAAATGCCTACAGAAAGGCTATGGATATCTATAAGTCTGATCCTGAGCATTTTGAGTTGCCACAGTGGCTTAAGGACGAAGTTTTCAAGGTAAGCCACAGAGCATACTGTACAGGATTTTTCTTTGGTCACCCAAAGGAGAGCCAGTATTACGAAAATGGTGGGTATATTCGTGAATATGATGTTGTGGCTGTGGTTGACGGTTGTAGCGGTGGAAGAATATACTGTACTCAAAAAAACAAATTCAACAAGGGCGACGAGATTGAAGTGCTTTCACCTGTTGGTAGCCCTGTGAAGTTCACCGTGGAGGAAATGTTTGATGAATACGACAACTCCATAGATACTGCAAACCATGCAGCTATGAAGATGTCGATAAGATCAGATCTGACGTTCCCAGAACATTCTATAATTCGTATGAAAAAATAGCAAAAAAGCCATGTGATTTTCCTCACATGGCTTTTTGTTTACTTCTTTTTCTTTTCAATTTCTTCAGACAATGGATTCGACTCCATGGCCTTTTTGATGTTTTCATCAGATAAATGTGTGTATATCTCAGTGGTCGCAATGCTTTTGTGACCTAGTATATCTTTCAGTACAAGAGTATCTACACCGCCGTGTTGGTACATTAGGGTTGCGGCTGTATGCCTGAGCTTGTGGGTGGTAATACCCAAATTGCTAAGTCCTGCACGCTGGAGCTGTTCATCTACTATTTGTTGAACACGTCGCTTGTTTATCCTTGTTTTGTTAGCTGACAAAAAAATGGCAGTTTGTTCCACATGGGGACGGGTAGTGTCAATATACTCATCAAGTGCAGAAACACAAGCGTCGTTAAGATAAATAATGCGCTCCTTGCGGCCTTTGCCGAGGACACGCAGAGTTCTGTTATCTCGGCTGTAATCGCTTAAATTCAAGCCCACAAGCTCGCTCAGACGCATACCGCAGTTAAGGAACAGAGTAATGATACAATAATCACGCACCTGATTTTTAGAGTCGATATTACGCAGAAGCTCAAGGCTTTGTTCAAGGGACAGATATTTAGGCAAGGCTTGATTTATATGTGGCAATTCAAGATCATCAAGCGGATTGTTTGAAATAATCTTGGCTTTTTGGCAAAGATAAACATAGAATTGTTTCAACGCCGAACATTTTCTTGCACGGGTTTTTGTGGAATTATTGCGCTCATCTTTGAGATACTTTAAATAAACATAAGCATCGTTTAGTGAAAAGCATTCGAGCCATTCTATTGGCGTTTCTTTTATTTTTATTTTATTGAAAGGCGTTTCGGCTGGAACTGCATGGTGTTTGACATTAAGATATCGCAGAAATGTTCGGATATCAATAAAATAAGCTTCTTCAGTGCGGTCAGAACGGTCTTTGACAACTTTCATGTTAGTTAGAAAATCGTCAAGATAATATGGGCAATCATCTACATATGCTTGTTTCATTTATATCTATTCTCCTTATTTATCACTTCTCTAAGTTTCACTAAATTTTTATTTAGTGAAACTTTTTGTATACGCTGTGCGAGGGGCTGTTTGTGGCTCTTTTACGCTTTGTCGGCTATCTCCGTTGTGCACTGCTTTAAGTATACACCCTACTTTGTGGGCTGTCAAGCTATGCTACATTTGCGGTTATCTCTTGACAACAAAATTTATTATATCATATAAAGCAAGACGAGGTTAAAACCTTGCTCATATGATATTATTTGTGTATAGAAGTGGCTTACTTACGAACCTTTGTGAGCCACTTCATTATTTTTTGAACAAATTATTTTATAAATTTTCTCCAAACAGTTGATTTTACAGCGAAAATATGATAAAATTATAGTAATATATTTTATGAAAGGAACGATAGTTAATGAACGACAAGAAACCTATGGTCATGAGAATACTCGTTCTCGCTTTGGTTGCCGCACTTATACTCGGTCTGATCGTCGGAACTGTCATTAGTGCTGTATAATGGTGCATATCGGAAATAGCTGGGACGATATTCTGGCTGATGAGTTTAAAAAGGAATATTATTTGAAACTCCGTGAATTTTTGAAATACGAATATTCACACTTCACTGTTTATCCTGATATGCATGATATCTTCAATTCATTGAAGTACACGCCTTATGAAAACGTCAAGGCTGTTATCATTGGACAGGATCCTTACCATGGTCCGGGACAGGCTCATGGTCTTTGTTTTTCCGTTAAAGCTGGTGTTAATCCACCACCGTCTTTGCAGAATATTTTTAAAGAACTTAATGTTGATCTTGGTATCTCTATCCCAAATAATGGCGAGCTTACCGATTGGGCTAAGCAGGGCGTGCTGATGATGAACACTGTTCTTACTGTTCGTCAGGGTCAGCCTAATTCTCATAAGGGTAAAGGCTGGGAACAGCTTACTGACGCTGTAATAAAAAAGCTTAATGAGCGTAATGTGCCTACTGCGTTTATCCTTTGGGGTGGCAATGCTAAGGCTAAGGCACCACTTATAACGAACCCTATTCATGCAGTATTCAAGGCAGCTCATCCATCTCCATTGTCTGCGTATAATGGTTTTTTTGGATGCAGACATTTTTCTAAGGTTAACGATTTCCTTGTAAGTAACAATATTCAGCCAATAGATTGGACAATAAGCAATAAGTAAAAAAAATAGCCTCGGTTTGTTTCACTACAGACCGAGGTTTTATTTTTTATAGTTTTTTGATGTGCTGTATAAGCAACGCTACTCCCATTACAATGAGGTTGTAGACGATAACTAGCGTTGGAGTAAGCTGAACAAATGAACCTGCCAGCATCATTATAAGGGCTATGAGCGCCGCAAGTATCGTTGCACCATACATCACTGACGCACCAAGTTCTGCGGTAAATTTGAGCCTTTTTGCGCCTATCACAAGCATTGCAAATGACGGAAAATGTCCGCTGCAAAGCATTGATGAAGCCTGACGTGGAACGTACTCGGTTTCGCTTTCGTAATCCTTGTGATATCTGAAGCTGAGAAGCTTAACGCTGTCGCTTTCAATATCAAAGAGGTCAGAGAGAAAACGCTGTGAAAGAAAGCCGTCAACCGTTCTTATTACTGTTGTGATACCTTCAAGTTCAAGCTCCTGAAGCCAACGTGTAACGGACAGATTAGGCGATACCTGAATAACGAACATTGCTGCTGTTATTCCAGAAATAGAAAGATATACAGCAACATTCCCATTTGTATACTCCTTCTCTTTTGCTTCTGACGGCAGACCGTCAATAGAGTGGTTTTCCATAAGCTCTCTTGTACCAAGAAGTACACGTTTGTTTTCTATCCAGCCCGAAAGTCCAAGACCGTCCTCATAAATGTAGCTTTCAACAGGATAAAGCAACTCTGTCTTGCCTCTGAGCATTTTGTAGAATGTAGACTTAAGAACACTTCCCGATTGACAGCTAAGGCTTGCCGCCATTAAAATGCAGTCTTCAATAGAAATAGCTGAGAGAAGCTTAAGGTTTGCAAGCTCAATGCTTCCTTTAGGGAAAAGCTGTTCAGCGTCAACAAGAAGTGAATTTGTGTCAGCAAATTCATCAACAGAAGAATATCCCAGCATCACCGCTGAATACTGCAAATACTTCTTTGTAGCTCTTGCCAGAGGTACATTTACTATAAGCATTACCGCAAACGAAGAACACATGGTAACAGTGCCCGAGAAAGCCGCAAGTGCTATAAACAAACGTTCTTTCATGTTTGACGCACCCTTATCAAATATAAGTGACAAAAGTGCTATAACAACGCCTGCAATGAGGATATAAGGGCTTATTTTCTTTGAATACTCATCTGAGATATCAGAAGTGTAGCTGTTCTTCATGAAATCGTCCACAAACTCGGTTTTGCGCATAGCTGCTATCTTTGGCTCTGCAACAGCACCTCTTGTGAAGTTTTCTGCTATTTCCTCATCTTCAACGGATGTAACTGCATATCTCTCAAAATCTCCTGCAACGTACCTAAAATTACGCTCAGTACGTTTTACCACCATAAGTTTACCAAGAGTATTGAATATCAGACCCACGATTGCAACTGATATGTAAACATGGTAAACACTGTCACGAATAGATTCAGGGTCAAATAGATTTATTATTCCTGCAATGACTGTAATAAAAATACCTATCGCTGCTATTGTATCATTATCTGCCTCTTTTTTAAATAGGCTTTTCATTCCTGCAAGAAGCACGTTATAGCACACCGCTATAGAAATAAGACCCAAAATAGTGTTTGCAAACAGATATGCCGCAGGGGTTATCGTCCTGTCAAATGTCTTTATAAGAGGTAGTTCCAGGTCATTTGCAACCGTGATGAATGTGCTGAAAATGCCCGTAAACAGAAGTACACAAAGCCTTAGAACAAGGTTGCTCTTCACATGACGGATAGAGCCAAAGACCTTTTCGGCGTCATCAAACTTCTTAAACTCCGTCTGCCCTGCCTTGTCTTTATCGTTTGTATCATCACTGTCAGGCTCACTTTCCTGCTCGTCAGTTTTAAGAACAAAGCTGTCAACTTTCTTCTTTCTGTGCTGTGACAATATAGAGGATTTTTCCTCATAGGTGGCGTCATCAGGGATAAGTGCCTTGTCAAATTCCTCTGTTTTCGGGATTATTTTTCCCGTCAGTCCCATTTTGATATCTTTAAGGCTTGCCCTGTTCACAGGCGGAATGCTCTGCTTTGCAGCCTTGCCTTTTTTATGTTTGGTGAGATTATTTATAAGTGCAGCATTTTCCTCATTACGTTTTTTCTCATTCGTATGATCTGACGCCAATTCATCATCAAAATCTGTTGCTTTTATTGGATCATAGCCGTCACTATCTATATCGCTGGTATCATTATCTTTTTCAATACTCTCATCAATATTAGTATCTTCATTTAAATTTTCATCGTTTTCCTGTGACTCGTCAGCTTTTAAATCGTTTTCAACTTTTTCGCTGTATTCTGAAATTATATCGTCTATTGAGAATTTATCAGCCAAAGCTTTAACCTCCCTGTTCCTTATAGATTTCTCTGTCTTACGGCTTCATACATAAAAATGCCCGCCGCAACGGAAGCATTCAAAGAATTGACTTTGCCTGCCATAGGCAAACTAAGCAAAAAATCACATTTATCTTTTATTAAACGTCCCATGCCAAAGCCCTCAGAGCCGACTATCAGCCCTATAGGACCAGTTAGCTTAACTTCAGTATAGCTCTGTCCCTCGCCGTCAGTTCCATATATCCACACACCGTTTTCTTTAAGCATATCAATAGTTGCTGCAAGATTTGAAACTCTTGCAACAGGCAGCCAGCTTGCTGCACCTGCGGACGTTTTGAAAACAGTTGCGTTCAATGATGCACTTCTTCTTTTTGGAATGATAACGCCGTGAGCACCTGCCGCCTCAGCCGTTCTGATTATTGCACCAAGATTGTGCGGATCTTCTATCTCATCGCAAATGATAATAAAAGGATCCTCTCCCTTTTCATTTGCGATGCTGAGAATATCCTCCGGAGACACATACTCCGCACACGCACCCATAGCAATAACACCCTGATGTGAAGCTCCCCTGCTCATATTGTTGAGTTTTGTTTCGGTAACACGCTTGACATTTATGCCTTTTTCCTTTGCAAGTCTACAAATAAGTGTTATAGAGCCTTTAGCCTCAGGGTTAATATAGATAGTGTCGATCAGCTTATTTGCTTTTAAAGCCTCAATAACAGGGTTTCTGCCAATTATAAGCTGCAGTTCATTTTCTTCGTCTAAATTATTATTTTTATCTTGATAATTACTCATTGAATTTTCCTTTTCAAAAAAATATACTACTCGTAATTATACCACAAAAAAAACATAATGCCAATAGTAAACAGGCTTTTTATACAGACTTTCGACGATTTACACAAATTTTATCAATGATATTTATGCTTATCACATACACAATGCGATAAGCAGCAGAACAAGCATTGCCACACCCGTTATAGTTGATATTACAGCCGCAAAGTTGAATTTTCTGTTGGTCGAAAACATTTTGTCCCCCGTTATCGCACTTGCGATATCAACAGCATTTTTTCTTAAAATATCAGGGTGTAGATGATTTTTATTTGCGTTTACAAATAATAGAATCTTATCAAAACATTCATTTTCTGTACACTTTATTTCGATGATTTGTTTATTAATTCCTTTGAGCATGACAGTCAACTCCTCTAAATACCAATTACTTGATTATATTACTGATTGTTGGCATTTAAAAAGTGCAATATTCAACATTTCAACGCAAAAATGTTGAATATGAAAAGTTTTCAACATTCGTAGGGGCATTTTCTGTTGAAAACCATGTTGAAAACGTTGAAAACTCATGGTTTTATCGGTATTTGCAGGCTGTTGAAAACTTCATATTACAACGAAAATCGACCATTCAAGCGAAAAAACGCTAACTTTTGGGAACAAATACACACGAGAATGTTACGAATATATTAACATACAAACTTGTTTGTTGAAGGTTATTTGTCAGCAGTGGAATGACCGCACTTTACATAATTTTTGAATTTGTTTGAGAATAAATTTACAATGCTAGATCCAAAGTACAAAAAAATGACCCGATCAAAGAACAATGACCTATTAAATGATATAAGCTGATCTTCTGTACATTTAATTGTACTTTTACAATCTTATGCATAAAATCTAAGCTGTAACCATTGTAACGAAAAGTAACGAAAATTTCTTATCTTGTGGTAAGAAATTTTATAGCACGCTCTATGGAGTCTTTTGAGTTTCCCCAATCGGCATTTGCTCCTGTGTTACGGTAGTCATACATCTTGCAGTAGTGTGATACGTCCGCTTCAAGAGTGTCAAGATATTTGCTTGTCAGCTCGCCGCAAGAGTCAATAAACTGCTTCTGATATTTCTTATCCATATTTTCAGTACACATAGACACTAAAAGGTCATAGTGCGGCAGACAAAGCATTTCCTGCTGAGCAAAAAGATCTCTGAAATCACGCTGTTGAACATACATCTCAAACAGCGTAACGAGTATCCTTGACATTCCCCAATCCACCTTGCTGCATACAAAACATTCGTTATTTACTGCACTGACTTTCTTTTGCTTTGCTGTCTTGCCCTCGAACATTTTCTTTCGTGTGAAAATATGCTTTTGCATATCCTGCAAATGTGATTGAAGCATAAGCGCAAGTGACAGTCTATTTTTGCAGGCTCTCATCTGTTCAAAATGTGTTTTGCAGAAACCGAGCTTATTGGTCTCCATACGCACGTCTGGCTCCATCATAGCCGCTCCCATTATGTACTCAACAGTTCTCTGCTCCAACGTATCACGCAGGCGGCATATTG
>ULUT01007375.1_pt1 | contig 33707 bp, 35 predicted proteins | sample 1958691 | NCBI WGS metagenome assembly ULUT01 (sample SAMEA4835766, study PRJEB28245) | human gut metagenome | biome: gut microbiome; material: fecal sample | place: Denmark | collected 2008 | reverse complement strand
TTAGAAGAAATATTAGGAATTCTCTATTCAAATAGAAATTATTTAAATAGATATGAAGAAAAAAAGGATGATTTCCAGATATGTTCAGAACAAATTAAGATAATAGAAGAAGTAATATTTAACAAGATTAATATAAGTTTTGCAGGTGTGGAGGCTCAAAAAGTACTCGCCAACTATCAAGCTTTTTACCAAAAATTAGCTCTCAGAAATAAGGATTTGAGTCGGTTAAATATTTTCACAACAAATAATGACTTATTTAATGAAATAGCCTTAGATAGTTTAAATATACATTATATAAATGGATTTGGCGGAGGTATAAACAAATTTTTTAATCCAGCTTTATTCAATTATACTTACTCTAAAAGAATGGATACATTAACAAAATCCTTTAATTATAGGTAACACCCAGCAACTTCTCTTTATCCAAGCTTCCCAGTAACTTCCCTTTGTCCTTGGGTTGTTCCATCAGGTAATTCTTGGGAAGGGCAATAACCCGTTCCTCCATTTTACCATTAATAAAAACATTCTTGGTTACTAGACTTTCGTCATTACTTGATTGGCTTTCCCAAGCCTCTTCGTTTTTCATTCTCATGATTCAAAAATTAAAATAAAAAGAGGGAACCGCTATGGCTCCCTCTGTATACAGCTTTATACTATCACTACTACCTTGATTCTTCACTGTCCAAATCCACATCTTCCACTTCTCCACTTTGTAATCCCAACACATCTTTTGCATTGAGAGGAGTAACGACCTTTTCTCCTGTTTCTTGCTCTAATTTTAGACGGGCATCCTTGGCAATACTCCCTCCTTTACGCGCAACCTCCATGTGCTCATTGAATGATTCCGGGTTTTGTGCTTCTGATATTTTCTTAGTAGACAGCTCTGCAAGCATATTCAACACCAATTCGGTATTAGTCATATTGTCCCGTAGATTCTCTTTCTTCAACCCTTTGAACTGTTTATATTCCTTAGCTGTCTTTCCTGCCCACGTCTTATAGATAATATCTGTTAGAGTAGCAAACTGTACACCCTCCTGTAATCCATGCCGTTTCCATTCATCCGTTAAGTCCTTACGGATTTCTATACTTTTGAGCCGTTGATTAATCCAGTTGTCGGAATATCCCAGCCGTTTATAGTCCAGCATTGCCTGCTGAATAGACAATTCCGGGTCCTGCATTCGGTCAAGCCGTTCCTTAGCTACCTGTGCCATCCACAATTTGAAAGGTTCAGCTTTAGGAGAGGGTATGGATTGTATCAATCGGAATAATTGTTCTGTATCAGCAACATCCGTCAAACGCATTTTGCCATCTTCAGCAGGTAATTTCAAACGGTTACAATTTGTAACCGTTTCATTTCCCTCTTTGGACATCCTGTTTTTCAGTACTTTCCAATAATTTCTTGCACCTTGATGATTGGGTTGTTCTGTCAATATCTCAATAACATCTACAATAGAGAAATACCATTCCTCTTTGTCGCTGTCCCATACGGTACGGACTTTCTTTTCCTCAAAGACTTTTATTGCATTCTGCTTTGTCATATCATTCTGCTTTTGATTGTTACAAATATACCTGTTAGGAATGAGTTATCCTATAATTACCGACTGTCGTTTTAGACGATTTGAGCCACCAAAATATTCTACTGAATACTTTATCCGTTTTTAAGATTGCCTTGGCTGTACCGTTCCAATAGACGACTGTTTTTATTAATTCGATTTGATAATAATTGAAAGGGTAAGGGACGAACGTGGCAGCGTTCGGCTTTCTACCCTTTCAATTATTGTCAGGTCGAATTCTCAAATAAACTCTATAAGGAATCATATCTTTAAATACGTCTATTTATATTACACCACATTTAATCTTCCCTACTCGTTCAAAATAGAATCCCAATGTACTTCGGTACATTCTGTAATCTTATCATTAAATTCCCGAATCATATTTTCTTCTATTCCTTTATCCTCATTAAGCATTTTAGTTACCACCCTCTTCAATCTTGCAGCTTTCCTATCTCCTTTCTCACTAAATGAATCAATTATTTTTAATATATCTTGCTTCCTGCTTCTATCTTTTAATTCCCAACGTAACAAACCCATTAATGTCATTTCAAACTTAGGTTTCATGATGTCAATCTTAATAATGTCATCATATTTAAGATACCATTCAGCAATCAAATCAAGATACACAATAGGGTCTTTTGCAAATAGTTCCTTTGCCTTTATATTCCGTTTGAAATAGTGTTTCAACCAACTATGTTTATACCTGATTTCGTACCGGAGGATGTTTTTGTCCAACATTTCAGAGGTTAATAAAGGGTCTTTATGAGCCTTAGCCTCCTTTACCTTGTCATAAAAGCAAAGTTGACACCATTTTTGCTCATAATATAGTGAGTTTCTACGAATATTACGCTCAAACTTCTTTAATATACCAAAATAGGAAAAATAACTTCGAGGAGGATTATCCACTTCGACATTCATCCCGATGTCTATGCGTGTAATAATAGCCTCTCGTAAAGGTAAACCAAGGTCGGTACTCAATTTATCAATAGCATTACTTAACTCTGTACGTGGCAGTGATACTAAATTACTTCCGTAATAATATTTAGGAAGACTGCCTTGGATAAGGACAAAGGTCGGTTCAATATAGATTTGCATATTTTGGAGTGAGCCAACTATACGGTACTCATTACTACGTTTGATATCAACATTGATTTTAGCACCAACCTCAGCCATGAAGTCAATTTTGTAGTTGACAGTTGAGTGATGAAGTATTAACCAGATTGTATCGATCATTTTTTTGAACTTTTTTGGGTTATTATAGAATTAGATTTATTTCGAGCCGCCAACCGCACATCCATGCTGTTTATAAATTCCTCTGTTGTTTCCCGTCGCCGGGCTATCATCCACGCCAATATTTCTTCCCGTCGGAACATTAGTTTTCGTCCATCATTACCGGGGCGAAAATGTGGTATCTTATTTTTAGCTATCAATTTATATATCGTGTTCTTTTTATACCCTGTTATTTTACAGCATACATCTATCCCAAATACTTCCGGGTAGTCTTTCAACTGTTTTTCGGGTCTATTGGCGCTCTGTACCTCGTTACTTGATTTAGTAGGGTAACTCTAAGCATTCCGTTAATTATTGCCTGTAACGCTCTAATTTGATCCAAAGCCAAATCTTCCCATTGTGTCCTCAGAAATTCAATATCGTTGTTCTGCCAGGCACATTCAATGGCATCACCATGAAGTTCATTAATGAAGCCTATCTTTTCAATAGCGTTATATAGATAATCAACAGTCAAACCTGTTTTACCTTCTTTCCTCAAAAATTCTTCCTCATAGAATAAGTCATCCAATTCCCGTTGTGTCCACTTTAACTTTCCCTGCTGATACAATCTTACTTTATCAGCATATGTTTCAACAAAGTAGGTATCTTTCCACTCCACAATGGATTTTTCCACTTCTTTCAACGCTTGCTGGAGTCCTTTTTTATCTCCATGAGTTAAATTATCCATATAGGCATGTAAATCTTCTTCATGCAATTCGTCTGCTTCCCCTTTGAGCAACTTAGCTACTAAGTCGCTCAAAGGCATATTTAAGTCATAATTCATAGAGTATTTTAGAGTAATTGTGCTACTTTATCCATTATGTTTGTATCAAAGCTATCCAGATAAACATTGGTAGTTGTAAGGTTATTATGTCCCAGTGCTTGGCTAATTTGTTCCCGGGGTACGTTTTGATTTTGTAAAGTCATAGCCATTGTATGACGACTCACATAACTCGTTAAGCGAAGACGCTCAATTTCTAATGTTTCGCCCAATTTCTTTAAATTTTTAGCATAACGCACATATCTTGACCGGATATGATTGTATAGCTGTTCTCCGCTGTAATCTTTAGTTATTACGGGGACAAGATAATTCCCAACAAGAGGTGTATTCATTTTAAACCAATCCAATAGTTCTTTTATTGTTTCTGTCACGGGAATTTTTATTGCCTTTACTCCTCTTTGGTTTTTTATTTTCTGTCTTTTATAGACAATATATTCTCCTGTTTCCAGCCTTTCTATATTTTGACTTGTAAAAGTTGCCATATCTATAAAGCTGACTCCAAAGCAGTGATACGAAAACAAAAATAACCGCCGGGTATATTCCAATGTGTAATTATCTTGTGGAGTATCTTTTAAAAGTGCCAAATCCTCTGATAATAGGTATCTCTTGCGAGTTTCTTCTTCCAAACTGTTTATTTCAAACCCACCACTACCAAATGGATAAGTCGTTGGGGAGGCTTCTTTTTCTTTAATTGCCTTATTTAGTAGGGCTCTCAGTGTTTTCAAATAATATTTTCGTGTATTACCACAACAGTTGTCTTTTTCCAAAGCAACGTTAAAAGCATTTACATATTTAATATCAACTTCAGGGAATAAGCGTTCTTTTATTTTCTTATCATATTTCCCTAACACATGAAGCGTTCTTTCATACGCTTTTGCATTTCCGATATGATTTGTCGCTTTCAAAATATCGATTTGCTTTAGAAAGTAATCATATACTTTACCTCGTTTAGATACACCTAAAAATTCTTCTTCAAATTGATTTAATGTCCAATCTATCCGATTTTCAGCAAACTTTCTTAGTATGACATCTTTTCTTTCTTCGTAATGGTTAAGTAAAGTATTATATTTTTCATGGTTAGGATTTACACGCTTATCCTTTTTAAACCGGGCAGTTTCTTCATTCCATTGGTCTTCTTTAGCAGTTAATCCTAAATCAATGTACTTTCTTTTTCCGTCTTTCGTGATTCTTAAACACACAGGAAAACTCCCGTCTTTTTTCTGATTGCTTTTATAAATCAGCACACCAAATTTTGCCATAATAATTTTATTTTAAATTATACTTCTTTCTATATTCTACGAACGGAAGTTTTATCCAGTTCTCAATGGATAAATAAAATTACTGGCTTGCAAGGAATCAACAATGAAAATATTAGTTTTTCTCGTATAAGTGTTTGATTATTATATATTCCAGATGAAAATCTTTTTTAAGAATATTTTTCCGACATATTCCATAAAACTTTTTATATCTTTATACGTGTAACAAAATTATACATATCACAAATCTGACCTTTAAGGTTTCTTTTTATCCCTTCCTAAATTTCGATTACATTTTGATTACAGTTTTCATCTAACTTAATACCAATAGGAGGAAAATTAAGGTAAGTGGATACAAATACAACACACAGATATATAATCTGATACGAATAAATACAATCTATCTTTCAACAGCTGGGGGGCGTGTTGTCGCAGGTTCAAATCCTGTCATCCCGACTACTGATTATCAATAGGTTAGACCAAAAGTCCGACCTCTTTTTTATTGTGGCGATTAAGGTTTTATTAAGGTTTTTGGGAAACTTAATGCATCAGATACTAATGGCAATACTAAATTCATTTGGTATTATATCGTTCAATCAATTATAAAACTATAAATATATTTACATTTCCCCATCATAGTAGAATATCTACCTATTTATCGGATGTTATTTCCTATTTCGCTATATCTGTCGGCAGTAACCCAAAAAACAAATATAGATATGTAGATATAAAGCCCTTAAAATAAGGAACAACATATTGTCAAAGCGTTTGCCTTATTATGGTGCAGTTGGAACTTCGACACTTTTAACATGCTACGACACAATAAGCAACGACTCAGGTAGAAATACGTGGGCGTTTTTGTTATGTAGCATAGGTAATCGAAGACCTCAACGGCAAACAAGAAATTACCCACGTTTTCCGTTAACAAATTTCTTCATACAGGATAACAGATTCTGACATTGACAAGGGATATTTTCGCGATGCAAATTTAAAAGTCATGGAACAGATACCCATAAAATTCTATCGGCAGGCAATCATTTACCAGACTGTCCGCCAATATGCCAACATCGGCCATCCTTTTATATAACTGATTTTAAATACAATACATCTTATTACAATTATCTATCTTCATTATTATTCTATACTTATCATCTACCTCATCACTTGATGGTATCATCACTTATGTGTTATACACCCCATACTCATTCTTTTACGGGATAGAATATTTTCATTATCGAAGCCACAAATATACCTCATCACTTTTATTCTTCTATTACGCTCTATAAGACAAGATATTTATTAGGGAATAAATACACCGACATGATGAGGTATAATCCCTATACGGTTCTATTTCACAACTTATTTTTCTTTTAGACAGGTATATATAAAAAAGGGAACCATTTACGGCTCCCTTAGTATGTTTCTTTGTACTATCACTCCTATTTTGATTCTTCACTGTCCAAATCCACATCTTCCACTTCTCCGCTTTGTAATCCCAACACATCTTTTGCATTGAGAGGAGTTACAACAGATTTTCCGGTTTTCTTTTCTAATTCTAATCTTGCATTAAGGGCAATTGTTCAACCTTGTTTAGCAACATCTATATGCTCATCAAAAGATTCCGGGTTTTGTACCTCTGATATTTCCTTTGTAGAAAGTTCTGCAAGCATATTCAATACCAGTTCCTTATTAGTCATGTTGTCCCGTAGATTCTCTTTCTTCAACCCTTTGAACTGTTTATATTCCTTAGCCGTTTTTCCTGCCCAGGTCTTATAGATGATATCTGTTAGAGTAGCAAACTGTACACCCTCCTGTAATCCATGCCGTTTCCATTCATCCGTTAAGTCCTTACGGATTTCTATACTTTTGAGCCGTTGATTAATCCAGTTGTCGGAATATCCCAACCGTTTGTAATCCATCATAGCCTGCTGAATAGACAGTTCCGGGTCTTGCATTTGGTCAAGTCGTTCCTTAGCTACTTGTGCCATCCACAACTTGAAAGGTTCTGCTTTAGGAGAGGGTATGGATTGTATCAACCGAAACAATTGCTCGGTATCAGCAACATCTGTCTTATAATACTTACCGTCAGATGAGGGCATTTTCAGTTGACTACAATTTGTAGTCAACTCACTTCCCTCTTTTTTAGACGAGTTTTTAACACACTCCAATACTTCCTTGGATTAGGACTATCAGTTAATACCGCTATCACATCTACTATTGAGAAATACCATTCCTCTTTGTCACTGTCCCATACGGTACGGACTTTCTTTTCTTCGAAGACTTTGATTGCATTCTGTTTTGTCATATCACCCGGCTTTTGATTGTTACAAATATACCTGTTAGGAATGAGTTATCCTATAATTACCGACTGTCGTTTTAGACGATTTGAGCCACAAAAATATTCTACTGAATAACTCTATCCGTTTTTAAGATTGTCTTGGCTGTACCGTTCCCATAGACGATTATTTTTATTAAAACAGTTATATACATATTTACACTTATAAATATACATTTAGGATAAACATGTATATAAACACCTAAATTTGATCTTATTCGTCGATAGTCAAATAAGATACTTCAGCTAATTACAACCCTACCAATTATTGCTTGCTTTATAAGTAAAACCAATGTATATTCCAACACCAACTCTACTATCAATCACTTTACCCCCAAAATGCTTAGTAAACAATAAGGAATCGATTTATCTATTATCTTTGCCACATGACGATTCAGCGAATAACTCCCGAAGAACTATGGTCAAGGCAGCAAATCAGCAGTCTTGACACAGACTATAAGTTGTGGGACAAAAAGAGAACCTCTATACAGGCATTTTCCCAAATAAGCCCAAGTTGTATCTTCACTGTCGATGTATTCAAAAAAAGATATGATTTTGCTTCCGATCATTTTACAGATCTTTTCGGCTACAACTCCAAGCAAATAAAAACGATCAGAAAACAGGGTAACCTACTGGAAGAAAGAATCCATCCTGACGACCGGGCGCAACTTCCCGCCTTTCAGATAGAGCACGGGCTGTTTATCTATTCACTTCCACAAGAAGAAAGGAACGATTATCAACAGGTATTTCAAATTCGTATGCAGAATGTACGGCAACAATATGTAAATGTCATCAGTCGCCACCAGGTCGTCCAAAAGGACAGGAAAGGCAAGGCTTACTCAGCAAAGAGATCGCTTATAAACTACACCTCAGTATCTATACCGTAAATAACCACCGGAAACATATTCTATCCAAACTACAAGCCGGTAATGCTATCGAAGCCATAAACCGGGCCGAGGATTACGGCCTCCTTTATTAATCACGGCAGCCAATCCAAACTATTGGTCAGCGGATGTTCCTGTCGCCACCGTTCCAATTCCTCGTAACTGCGGACACCTCCTGTAAAAACGGCATGGTATATCTCGATCCCGGGAATCATTACGCCATCCGGCACCTCATACTTGATCCGAAGTATCGTTTCCCGAAGCCCGGGTGTGAGCAGTTTTGCAATAGCGGCAGTGACATTTTCCACCACCCCGTCATATTTCGAACCTTTGCGGATGTGAATCAGATCGAATTTCCATGTATGCAGCTCCTGATCTTCATACAGAACATGCCACTCGATACATTCTTCTTCGGTATGAACCAGGTTTTTGTATTGAATCTCTTTCAGTTTAAGCCGCTCTGCCAATTCCTGCATAACCGAAAAACTCTCCGTAATATCGAGTTTCCCGGTATAGATGTGCAGATCGATATCCCTGCTTTTCATTAACAAACCTGACTTGAGCGAACCGACCAAATGTACGGTAGCCCCGATACGTTCCCAAGCCGGAATAATACCCGTTTCATCGAGTAATTTCCAGGCATTTTGCTGATTTTGTTCTGCGAGTTCGATAATATCCATAAGAGTTTATTTTGTGGGGATAAAAATACAAAACTCCCGACGATAGCTATATAGCTACAATTAGCTATTTTTCCCCTGTTCCGGAGCAAGGGAATCATGTGAACAATAGAAAGATTGATCTTATTATTCCCCAAATAAACATTCTTATCAATAATACAAGATTATTTAAGGAATTAGCCCGGAATATTTTTAATAACTTCATCATGCAAAGCCACCGAAATAATCCCTATTTTTGTCCGGGACATTGCTGTGAAAGTGCAGAGTGGCAAAGCAAACGCTTAATAATAATCACGATGGAAGAACAAGAGCACGTTCTTTTTATAAAAAATATGGTTTGTAACCGATGTATTCTGGTTGTATCAGAAATGCTCAAAAACCTGAATTTCAATCCACTCCGGATTGAATTGGGTAAGGTTGTCATCGAAGAACCGTTGAAACCGGCAGACCGGTTTCTGATCCGGAAAGCACTTGAAGCGCTCGGGTTCGAATTGCTCGACGATAAACGCCATCGTCTTATCGAACAAATCCGTACTGCCATTATCGAACTGGTCCATTATGAAAATAATCTCTCTAAATTGAAATTATCCGAATATTTAAGCGGGAGATGTCATTACGACTACAGTTTGCTAAGTAAACTTTTTTCCGAAGAAAACGGTATCAGCATAGAGAAATACTATATTGCTCAAAAAGTAGAACGCATCAAAGAATTACTCATTTACGACGAGCTGACGATCGGCGAAATAGCCACACAGCTTCAATATTCGAGTGTCGCTCATTTGAGTTCCCAGTTCCGGCAGGTAACCGGAATGTCTCCCAGTGAATTTAAACGTCTGAAAGGCAACAAACGCTCCCCTTTGGATAAAGTGTAAGATATAAATCATATCCATAATTTTATAACAGTACATCGGCCGGTATACCTTATCTTTGTCCGGAAAGAGATCATATAAAGGTTAAGCGTATGAAAATAAAAAAAACTTTTCCGGTGGTAGGAATGAGTTGTGCCTCTTGTGCAGCGAGAATAGATAAAGTCATTCATGAACAACCCGGTGTATGTGAAGCCAATATAAACTACGCAACCGCCCAGGCCCAGGTCGTCTACGATACGGAGATCTGTTCTGTTCAGGCCTTGAAAAATGCGGTGCAAGATGCAGGATACGATCTGCTGACCGAGACAGACCAACAGGGCGAGGAGAAGGCCAAACAAATACAAAACGAAAAATACCGTTTATTGAAAATTCAGACCTTCGGGGCTACTTTATTATCGCTACCGATCATGGTCATCAGTATGGTGTTTGTGAATATTCCTTACATGAACTATGTTTTATGGTTCCTTTCGACCTGTGTCGTTTTAGGTTTCGGAAACAGATTCTACCTCAGTGCCTGGCAGCAATTGAAACACGGTACTTCCAATATGGATACCCTGGTTGCCAACAGCACCGGTATCGCTTATCTATTCAGTGTATTCAATCTATTGTTCCCGGATTTCTGGTTATCGCGGGGGATAACGCCCCATTTGTATTTCGAGGCAGCAAGCGGTATTATAGCTTTTATTCTTCTGGGCCGCTTACTCGAAGAACGGGCGAAACAAAACACCTCAACGGCTATCCGTAGACTAGCGGGTCTGCAACCCAAAACAATTACGATCGTTACCGGATCGGGCGAACAAACCGTACCGATCGAAAATGCCCGGATCGGAGATACGATAGCTGTAAAACCCGGAGAACGTATCGCTGTTGACGGGACGGTAATAAGCGGGGATTCATACGTCGATGAAAGCATGCTCAGCGGTGAGCCTATAGCCGTACACAAACAAGCCGGCGAAAAGGTATATGCCGGAACGATGAATCAGAAAGGGGCTTTTCATTTCACTGCCGACAAAACAGGGGCCGATACCATGCTGGCTCAAATCATCCGCATGGTGCAAGATGCCCAGGGAAGTAAAGCCCCGGTACAGAAACTGGTAGATAAAATAGCCGGTATTTTCGTACCCGTTATCATCGGTATAGCCTTGTTGACTTTCGGGTTGTGGTGTTTATTCGCACCGACTGCCGGTTTTTCCCACGGTCTGCTGGCTATGATCACCGTCCTCATCATTGCCTGCCCCTGTGCCCTGGGCCTGGCTACTCCGACAGCACTCATCGTAGGAATCGGAAAGGGAGCTGAACACGGCATTCTGATAAAAGATGCGACAAGCCTGGAGATTGCCCGGAAAATCGATACGATTGTATTAGATAAAACAGGTACGATAACCGAAGGGCATCCAAGGGTCGTAAATACTTACTGGCATACAGAAACAACGGAAGCCCGGAAAATAATATACAGTCTGGAATGTTTGTCGGAACATCCGCTGGCAGAAGCGATAGTCAGGGAATTCGGACAAGAAACATCCATTCCGGTCACCGGATTCGAAACGATACCGGGTAAAGGAATAAAAGGCCGGACAGGCGATGAAACCTATTACGCCGGAACCGCTGAATTACTCACAGACAATGGCGTCATCCTCCCGGAACCCTTAAAACAAAGGGCCGAAAGTTGGCTCAAAGAAGCCAAGACAGTCGTCTGGTTCGGTCATTCGACCCAGGCCCTGGCCATAATCGCGATCACCGACGAGATAAAACCGACCTCATTGCAAGCCATCCGGCAGATGGAAAAAATGGGGCTGACCGTTTACATGCTGACCGGAGATAATGCCGGTACAGCACAGGCTATAGCCCGAAAAGCAAACATCGGCCATTACCGGTCGGGCGTTCTTCCTCACGACAAAGCTATCTTTATCGAACAACTGCAACAAAAAGGTGCCCGGGTAGCGATGGTCGGCGACGGAATAAACGACAGTGCCGCATTGGCACAGGCAGATTTGAGTATCGCCATGGGAAAAGGAAGTGATATCGCCATGGAAACTGCTATGGTCACCATCCTTTCTTCCGACCTGTTAAAAATACCGGAAACGATCCGTTTATCACGGCTGACGGTGAAAACCATCCGGCAAAATCTGTTCTGGGCTTTTATTTACAACCTGGTCAGTATTCCTATTGCAGCAGGCATACTTTATCCGGTTTGCGGTTTCCTGCTCAATCCAATGATCGGCGGAGCAGCTATGGCATTCAGCAGTGTGAGTGTAGTAAGCAATAGTTTACGGCTGAAACGGAAAAAAATAAGCCTTATCCCGAGGGGGAACGAGGTACGGATCGAAGAAGTTGAACCTATAAATAAAAAAGTCATGAAAAAAAGATTTACTATCGACGGCATGATGTGTGGTCATTGCCGTGCACACGTTGAAAAAGCACTGAACAGCATCGACGGTGTAAAAGCAATCGTAACGCTCGATCCTCCGGAAGCGACAATCGAATTCACAGATAAAGAATTTTCTTTAAACGAGTTACAACAAGTCATCCAGAATAAAGCCGGAGACTATAAATTACACGATTTGGAATAATGTACGCGCCAATCGCATGAATCCTCTAAAGTACCAGGACAATTCGGACAACCATTTATTATTATTCAACGATCCCCTTCAACGCCGAAGGTATGCCTGTTCGCTGATCATGATACTACTGATGACAGGAGTTGCCGAAATCCTGCATGAGAAAGAGATTATCTTTCCTGAAATAGCAGCTCTTATCATCGGCATGTGGATTGTCGATAAACGGGTATGGCATATCGAAACCGGACAAATGTTATCGTTAATGACTCTTGGCGCCTGTACCGGTGTTCTCCTGGTGCTTTACTCCTCATTTCCTTTGGTGGTCAACGTAGCGATCACTTTTCTGTTTGCGGGGCTAAGTCTTCTATTCACCCGGACTACATTATTCCGATGATATCCGTCTGTGTACTTCCTGTGTTGTAAAAAACCGAAAGCTGGGTCTATCCGGTATCCGTTTTCGTGATGACCTTGATTATCCCTGTCGCTCAACGCTGGATGGAACACCTCGGCTTACGGCAAAAAAACCATAAATTCCCGGCTACTTTCAAATCAAATTTTGCTTCCATCGGTCTTTATCTTATGTATTCGGCTTCAATAATGTCCTATCCATTGTTATGATACGGCCAACGGAAAAAACGGAAGAGTAACCTTCATACCCCAACAGCTCTCCTTTACAAACCTAAACTATATCTTGTTTTTATGTTTTAAGAACCGGTTCGCCAGATATTTCCTTACCGGTATGTCATAAAATTTCAGGCAACCATAAGCTAAAACGATACTACCTATAACGACTCCTAAAGCACCGGGAAACGATTCCTGAAAAGTAAGATTTCCATTCTTCACCCAAGCGTAATACAAATAAATAAACGGATAATGTACCATATACAAAGGATAAGAAATATCCCCCAAGAATTTACATATCCGGGTGGTATACTTATCGGTAGATTTTCCGGAAGCCCCCAAATAGACCAGAAACGGAAAAAAAACAGCAAAGCACACTGTATCATACACCCCGTTCATCCATAAATATTCGGCCCCACCGAGACGCGGAACAGATAGCAAAGCGATAATAGACAGACTACATATCCAAAAAGCTCCCTTTATCTTAACAGGTTTAAAAATACGGAAAAGAAGCAAGCCGGCAGAAAAAGAAAACAACAAACGTAAAGATCCGGCAGTAAACTCCGTACCGGTCAACGAAAACCCGGCACATATATCCCCGTACGGTCCTCCGATAGCAAATAACGCCAATCCGCAACCGGCAAGAAAAACCAATACGGCAAGCACCCGGGTAGAAAATTTATGAATGAACAAAGCATATAGTATATTACCGATATATTCGAAAAATAAAGACCAACCAGGTCCATTCAAAGGATACATCTCTCCAAGTCCCCGGATTTCCGTTCCGGGAGTAGCCGGAAGCAACAGGGCATTAATAAAGGTAGCCATAAATAACGCCCCAATCGTTACTTTCGACACATCTCAAACCGGACAGCCCTGCCAATAGAACATAACGGCTCCAATAATAGCTCCCATCACCACCATCGGATGCAGACGTATCACCCTACGTTTAATGAAATCTTTTGTTTTCATTTTCCCCCAACGGTCGTCATAAGCATAACCGATAACAAACCCCGACAATATAAAGAAAAAATCGACGGCCAGATAACCATGATTAATCCTTTGATCCAAATGACTGGTTGCAAAAGCTTCGAATATGTGAAACCACACGACAGTGATCGCAGCTACCCCACGCAATCCGTCGAGCAAATCATAATGAGATTTGGTATCTGTAAACGCTGACATAGAAGGTTGTATGTTCTGCATAGAAATAAATATCAATTTTTAATACACCGCATTGTTTTAAAAGATATTCACAAAATAAACATTTTTTCTTATAACTAAAAATAATAATGTTATCCGGTATGCAACTTTAATTTTATGGAACCGGCCATATGTCCCTTTCCCTTCAGTCCACCACAACATTTTTTGAAGACACTCCGATCAGTCTCATCGTCCACCCCTCTGATTACAATGCCGTAAAACCGGGCAGATCTTAGCAATTCAGGCCCGATATCAGGACCAGGAAGGTACCGTAATGCCGACAATGTAACAGCCATTGCTTACTTCAACTCACAATGGGAAATTAATACCTTGATATCACTCCCAAACAGTACCGGGACGACTGGATGAGACCGGCATTTCGGGGTAATAATAAGCATATGAACGATTTCCTGATCAGAGTTTCTGTTTCAAATGTCCGGCAGAGATTTCTATAGTATTTCCTGCCAGAATTTTGTCGTTTGAAACATTGTTCGTAACTTTGCGAACAATAAAACTGATTTATGGGGAAGACTAAAGATTATACAGACGAACAAGAACGAATAGCCCGCTACGCTAAAGCAATGGGACATCCGGCCCGAATGGCTATCCTGCAATTTCTGGCAGGACGGGAAACCTGCTTTTTCGGAGATATCCATGAAGAATTACCGATAGCCAAAGCAACGGTTTCACAACACTTGAAGGAATTAAAGGAAGCCGGATTGATACAGGGAGAAATAGAGGCACCGAAAGTGAGATATTGTATCAACCGGACCAATTGGGAGGAAGCCAAACGATTATTTTCAGTTTTTTTCTGTCATTGTAAAGACAAAAAATCTTGTTGCTGAAAGCAGCAGGCTTTTTTATGCGAATATTGTTCGTAATTCTACGAATTACAAACAATGATAACAAGAATCTTGTACGATGAGAATTATTCACTATTCAATATTTTGAAACGATGGAAATTAAAGTATTAGGAACAGGCTGTGCAAGTTGTAAAGCACTTTATACAGCAGTAATACAAGCTGTATCGGAAACCGGTATTGAAGCGAAGGTCGTAAAAGTAGAGGAACTGACCGAGATTATGAAGTATAACGTAATGAGCATGCCGGCCTTGGTAATCGACGGTAAAGTGGTATCGAGCGGCCGAAAGCCGACCGTTAGTGAGGTTAAAAAGTTACTTGTAAAATAAACGACCATGCGACTCACAACTTTATTGATTACATTGACTCTATTCTCCGCCTGCAGAGAAAAGCAAAGCAGAAACTTGCAGCTACAGGAACAAACCGTAACCGGCGACCGGGTGGAAGTAATTTATTTTCATGGGAAACAACGTTGTATGACTTGTAAAAGCATCGAGGAACAGACAAAAGAATTGCTGACAGGAAGTCTCGCAGAAGCAGTGAAAACCGGACAGATCGTATACCGGACAGTAGATATTTCGGATAAAGAAGGAGAAAAAATAGCGGATCGGTATGAAGTCACCTGGTCATCTCTGTTTGTAAATCGCTGGAAAGATGGGCAGGAACAGCGAAACAATATGACAGAATTTGCTTTTTCGAAGGCAACAAGCGATCCCGAAGGATTTAAAGCAGGATTGAAAGAAAAAATTGAAATATTGATGAAATAAATAATGGAATCTCCGGACATTTTGATGAATAGCGGTCTACCTGTCGTGACAGCTTTCGTACTGGGTTTACTGACCGCAATAAGCCCCTGCCCTTTAGCAACAAATATAACGGCTATCGGTTTTATCAGCCGGGATATCGGTAACCGGAAACGAATTTTTCGAAACGGGTTACTTTATACCTTGGGGCGGATTATTACCTATACAGTCCTGGGCCTGCTGGTTATCCCCATTTTACGGGAAGGAGCAAGTATGTTCGCCATACAAAAAGGAATCAGTCAGTGGGGGGAATGGATTATTTCACCTTTACTATTGCTTACCGGTGGATTTATGCTATGGGGTCAACGGTTGAATCTTCCGAAATTCGGTTTTTCGGGAGACAATGAAAAACTGCAAAACCTGAAAGGTGGTGTAGGTAGTCTGACATTGGGTATATTATTTGCCTTGGCTTTCTGTCCGACAAGCGGGGTTTTCTACTTCGGTCTGCTGATACCGATGGCAGCGATCTCAACAGGCGGGATGTGGTTTCCTGTTGTTTTTGCTGTAGCCACAGCTTTACCGGTAGCGGTAGTGGCCTGGCTGCTGGCCTACAGTATTGCAGGAATCGGACGTTTCTACAATCGCCTACAGGTGTTCGAACGATGGATGCGAAGGATTGTCGGCTGGTTATTCACCGGCACCGGCCTCTATTATCTGATCAGGTTATTATAAAAATCGGAGGAAGGAATGAAAAGACAACTGATAAAAACAGGAATAACGGTTACTTTACCTATAGTTATCCTTATAGTTCTCCTTGCATTACAGGATACTTTCATCCGGCTAGGTTCCACCCGAATGAGCCGGATGCAAAACGAAACGACGGCAGCAAGCATAGCAGATAGCATACAAATTTTGTACAACTACAAAGACCGACGCGATACAGGACTGCAATATACTTTTCTGGAATTCGGAGCGATGGGTTGTATAAGCTGCCGGAAAATGGAACGTGTCATGGAAGATATCCAAACAACATACGGCAAAAGAGTTAAAGTTCGGTTTATGAATGTGTCGAAGCAAGAAACACAGGAATGGACGAAATATTTCGGGATCGCCGCCATTCCTACACAAATCATATTAGATAATAACGGACATGAAATATTCCGGCACACAGGCTTTATTTCAGCAGAAGATCTGGGAACGGTATTCAAATAATTTTATAATGACAAGAGAGAAGTAAACAATTCGATTATGATACAGAAATTTGCAGATTGGTTGGTCAACGGGATTTTCGGCCTAGAGGCAAAAAGTCCTCTGGGAGAAGCCGTGAATTTCTTTTTTTACGATACGGTGAAAATCATCCTATTATTATTCTTAATCAGCGTAGTGATGGGAGTAGTAAATGCTTATTTCCCGATCGGGCGGTTACGTCACTATCTAACTACCCGCCGGTTATATGGGCTGGAGTATGTATTTGCCGCTTTGTTCGGAGCGATAACGCCATTTTGCTCATGCTCATCCATTCCGTTATTCATCGGCTTCGTCAAAGGCGGGATTCCCCTGGGAGTTACGTTAAGCTTCCTGATTACCTCTCCGCTGGTAAATGAGGTAGCGGTAGCCATGTTCCTGGGTACATTCGGAGTGAAAATCACAGTTGTATATGTGGTAAGCGGTATTTTATTGGGAATTATCGGCGGAATCGTTTTGAACCGTTTCAGGTTAGAACGTTACCTAAGCGATTGGGTGAAAAGCATTCAGCAAAATTCGGAAACAGAAAGTGAATCCTGGGAAAATACCGGAACGCCTTTTATGAAACGGTTACCGGTCATTCTGCGTGATGCCTGGGGTATTGTAAGAGGTGTATTGCTATATGTGATCATCGGTATTGGCATCGGAGCAGCCATGCATGGATTCGTCCCCGAAGGATTTTTTGAAACTTATATGTCGAAAGAACACTGGTATGCAGTACCGTTGTCGGTCATTCTGGCAGTTCCCATGTATGCCAACGCAGCAGGGATTGTTCCTGTCATTCAGGTTTTTGTAGCCAAAGGAATCCCGGTAGGAACAGCCATTGCGTTCATGATGGCCGTAGTAGGGCTTTCATTACCCGAAGCGACACTTTTAAAGAAAGTGATGAGCTGGCGGCTGATCGGGATATTCTTCGGCACAGTGGCCGCTTTTATTATCCTATCGGGATTTATATTCAATATGATCTTATAGACCGCTATTTCCCTGCAATCCGATCTGATCATTTTTTAGCCAGGTATCCGAAAACCTGCAGCCTGGCTAAAAAATGCAAATTCATCCTCCAGGCTATGACCGACAGAATGCCACGACTTAGAGCATAAACCGAAGAACTCTTTTTTTGTATTGTGTTCCAAGCCATCTCATCTTTAATCTGATGATAACCATGTACTCATATATAACGTATTCCCTATCCATCCTGTCGGACAACTTTCCGACACAAACAATCCGTCAGATGATCGTCGATAAACCCTGAAGCCTGCAAATGGGCATAACAAATCGTAGTTCCGAAGAATTTAAATCCACGCTTTTTCATATCTTTACTCATGGCATCGGATTCGGGTGAAGACACCGGAATTTCACTCAATGACCGAAAAGCATTGATAATCGGCTTCCGGTCAGGAAAAAACGACAGTGTATAATCATAGAAACTACCGAACTCCTTTTGTATGGCAAGGAATAGCCTTGCATTGGTGATTGTCGACTTAATTTTCAAACGATTTTTCACAATACCGTCAAACTGCATTAACCGTTCGACATCTTCATCGGTCATTTGTGCAACCAATCCGGCATCGAAATTGTAAAAAGCTTTACGATATCCTTCACGTTTTCTAAGAATCGTTATCCAACTCAAGCCCGCCTGTGCACTCTCCAACACCAGAAACTCAAACAGCCTCCTATCGTCGGTTACCAATTTTCCCCACTCCTCATCATGGTATTTCACATACAGTTCGTCTGTTTTACACCAACCGCAGCGTCCGTTTATTATATCCTGCATCATCATCATATTTTATTACGGCATAAAGATAATAGATTCACAGCCACGTACCAACGATCGACAAGCGATTCTATCATCCCCCCCTTTCTTACACTTTGTTAAATATAAGTAATATATAGCTTATATATAAACAATTTAGCACTAAATTATGGTGGTTGGAATATGATTTTTATACACATACTTTTTGTTATTAATTGGTTATACATAAAATTTCAATTTAATTCATATCTCTAATTGAAATACGTAAATTGGTGAATAATATTTCTATTGGGTATATATAATTAAATTTGCTACAATTTTCCACCAAATAAAAAAAGCAATAGAAGTGAATCTATTGCCAGTATATTTTATCTGTGATGATATTTTATTCTAATTTACGTTTGTATAACTCAACCTTCTCTTTTAATGGCAGTAGTTCTGTTTGAATTGTAGCCCACACCATTTCATCACTGATTTGATAATAATCATGTACCAAAACATGGCGCATTCCAATTATAACTTTCCATTCAACTTCTGGATGCTTTTCTTTAAATTCATTTGTCAGTAAATATGCCGCTTCTCCAATTATCTGTAAATTTTTGATAACGGCAAACGGAGTGTCTTATTTCCCTTGTACCCGTCAAAACTGATACCTTTAGTAACTTCGAACAAGTTATCAATTGCCTCTATTATATGGGACAAGCGGTTGATATCTTTAGGCTTCTCTCTCATAGATCAATATTTTATCCTGTTCAGCCGATTCTTTAGCGAAATCTTTCAACTGTCCTTCTTCCACCAAATCAATTTTCTTGTGCAGAAGAGATTGTAAGGCGTTCACAATACCGATATACTTGAAAAGAGTAACATTAGCATTCTTGTCAAAGCGTACAAGTATATCAATATCACTCTCCCTTGATTCTTCTCCACGAGAATAAGAACCAAACACCCATGCTTTCTCAACTGGTTGTAGCGTGAAGAACTCTCTTAGTTTATTGATAATAGCTTGTTTCATATTTGCTCTTTTTGCAAAAATAGTGAATGTTGATGAGAAAACCATGATGTTACGAGCAACTAATGGTTAAATATTTAAGTCAGTGACTTTTCCTCAGAGTTGGCATATAATACCTAAAATGAAGGAAATCGCTCACTAACTACAATTCTGTTATGAGGAATATCTAAAATGCAATATTCTTTATCTTCAAAGCTGTCTACATAAAAATGAATCAATACATCATTACATACATAAATATTTGATATTCTGGTATATTTACTTTGTCGTATCCTATTCTACAAGTACCTTTGTACATGTAAATGATTGGTCTGATGTTCTTTCCTGAATTAGATACTCTTTTGTTTGTTAGAAAAATTTGTTCCTATGAAATTACATGAGAAAGGAAAAACCTCCAATTCAGAATGGTTTGGTGTAGAACATTATCGAATTTTCCATGAAATGGATTTATTCAGGTATGTAAACATGGAGAGATTACAAATGTTATATCCTGATATTTTTAGAAATCCCAAACCGAAGTCTATCATCCCCTCGCACCCAAGTTGACATACGCACGATGAGTCAACGTAAAATCATATTAACAAAATATGATTATAAACAGACATTTTTAAATAATAATCACCCCTTTTGCATTACAATTTAATATAAGTATCTGTTGCCACGGTTGCAGAAATAGATGTTCCAGCGGGAATTACAGCCTGTTTGCCTTTTAATAATAAAAATAAAGGACAAACAAATATTTTATAGTGCCATTTATAATTGTATATAGAGAGTAGAATTTTGTATTTTTCCACTAAATGGATTTACCGCTTAATATTATTCTTGTAGTAATTTTTCCACTTCATTTTTCAAACGGGGGAGGTGATTGACAACAATACTCCAAAGAATATCAACCGAAAGACTATCATAACCATGTACGATATAATTACGAGCGTCCACGATTTTACGAGCGTTAGTGATGGCTATATCCTTGTTCTCTTTTAATATCCTGTTCATCGCCTCACCGATAATTTCAATGCACCTCTCAATCGCTCTTTGTAAACGTATATCTCGACAAAATTCTTCAAACAATTTTGGTTGTCCCTCGAAAAATGTTTCAATGTCATCAATCGCATTAAGTATATCTTGCAAGTGTTTCTTGGTAAAGTTATCCATATATTAATGCTTTGGTTTGCTCGATAGTTTCTTTCAAATAATGATTACGAATAGCGTGTTCTTCCAGTAAATCAACTTCTCTTCCCAATATATCTTCTAAAGCGTATTTCAAGTCAAAGAAATTACTAAAATAATCTGTTACTTGTGCTTTGTCGAAATTAACTATGAAATCAACATCGCTTTCTTTATTAAAACGATTCGTGAGGATAGAACCAAATACGAATAATTTACTAACCTTGTACTTCTTGCACAAGGCAATGATTTTATCCATATTTAATTCAATCAGATTCATGTAGTCATTCTCTTTTTGCAAATATAGTGATTGTTGAAGACAAAACAAAAACGCTAGAAATAACAGATTATTAAGTGTTGGTTATTTTTGATATATTGTCAAGTGTTTGATAGTAAATAGAAGTAAAAATATGAAATTCAAGCCAGCAACTTTATAAATAATATAAAATACTGGCTTTTCTTTTTTATATTACTATTTCTTACTTTCAGCTTCCCAGATTGTATTTAAAACCTGTTGAAAGTTGGCAAGTGGTATATGCTCTATTGATAAAGATTGTTCCGCACGAGTATCCTTTACATGATAACAGGGGCTATTTTGCTGGTAAGGGTTAAACGTGTCACCATTGAAATTTATTTCCGTTAGTTCGTACTTATCGAATCGTATCGAGTTCACAGGGTCGAGTTTGTCGTTAAAGAATCCCAACGTGACCGATCTGGTGTTCATGTAAGTAAAGTTCTGCCATTTATACATTCCAACTAGACAATGGATCTTTTTTTTATATGAAGTTACAGGTAAACCTAACCTTTGAGGGTAGTGTTTCACTTAGTGTGTCCGTTCTGAGTTCTCAGATTCTTTAGACTTTGCAAATATATCAATTTTGTTTGGAAGGGGCTGTCCAAAAAGTATTTGGCACCCTCGATTTATTCGTATCCCTATTGGAGACTGAAATCAAATATCCGATTCTACAAGGGGGTATTTTGCCTTTTTGGACACCCTCTTCCGCCGTTTTCATCAGTCAGGGAATAGGGTCTTGTCGAGATCGATTCTCGGCACCTGCCTCAGGTATGACTTTTTGTCCATGGCGGTCTTGCCCATAAGCAGCAGTACAGACTCTTCGTTTGGCATCGCCCCGCGCATCCTCGTCACCCTCCGGAAGTCCTTCTGGAGTCTCTCTATCCAGTTAGTCGTGTATATCATCGGCTGGATGCGGTGGTCGTAGTTCAGATACGTGAAGTATGCCTTGTAGGAGGGATCCTGTCCGCGTTTCCTGATGCCACGGTAATACTTTCCCCACTTCTCGCAGAATGCCTGCCATTCTCCCCAGGCTTTCTCGACCGTGTAGTTCCTGTCCCCGGTCCGGAACACCTGCCGCAGGTCATCCGCCACCTCTCCCTTGTCCCCGTTGCGCACGTCACTTACTATGTTGCGTTTGAGGTGCGTGGTGCATCTCTGGAGCTTCGTGCCGGGGAAGACCTCACAGATGACATCCTCCAGCCCTTTCAGACCGTCAGCGCATATCAGACCGACCTTGCCCACTCCACGTTCATACAGGTCTTGCAGCATCTCACCCCAGCCCGTGGCACTCTCCGTCGGCTTGTTGTATATGCCCAACACCTCCCGCGTCTTGTCTTCCTTAACGGAAAGGATGACATAGAATGCCTCCGTATCTACGCTGCGCTTGCGGTGGATCTTTATATGGACACAGTCAATGAACACTATTGGATAATATGATTCCAGAGACCTTGACAGCCACTGGGATACATCCTCGCGCAGATAATCCAGCATCCTTGATATGCTCGCCTTGATGTAATGTTCACCGTAGATGTCAGCGAACACCTCACCGACCTGCTCCTGCGTCAGGCCTTTCGTATAAAGAGTGCCCGCAAGACGCTCACATTCATCCTCCTGGTCCCGAAGAACAGCCAATATTCGAGGATGGAAGTTTCCGTACCTGTCCCTCGGAATACGGAAGGTCAGAGTACGACCCATTCCGTATGTCCTGCCTGGACGATAACCGTTACCTTTGGTGCCGCGCAGACCCTCTTCTCGGAGATATTCGCGACGTTCTGACACCATAATGCTCTCCAACATTATCTCCAGTAAGTCATGAAGTCCATTTTCTCGCTCCGAATGCTTGCATATAAGCTCGGAAAGTTGTTCCTTTGTCAAATCCATAAGTCTACTGTTTTTTTAGTTTTGTTGTTTTCCTTTTACAAATCTAAAAAATCTGTAGACTTTTTATTATCTCAACCCAGACACACTACTTGAAACAGTATCCCTTTGAGCAACTTCAAGTATATCTATTCCTTTTATTTTTTTTAAACAAAATGCATACTAATCTCTATTATGCCATAGATGAATCTTTATTATTACATACATATCGTTAGAAATATAAAGGTAATAAATATTTATAACTGCGATATTTTTCCCCTTTTCTTTATATAAATAGTATTCTAATAACTAATATTGACATAAAATAGATTCTAAATCATACAAGTTTGTTTATTGAGATTTTTTACACAGATCTAGTAGTTAGGAAACCTATAGCCAGAAGATACATTGTTATATACCATTCTGGCTAAAATTCACCTTACTAAATTTATCAACTTTAGATGCAACTAAAGTAAATTACTCATAATTTCATCCATTTGCTTATCATCAAACTTACTAAGATATATTTCTGTTGTCTTTATATCTTGGTGTCCTAATGCTTGGGAGATTAGAGCTATATTAACACCTGTATTCTTCAAAATGCTAGCAAATATACCCAAACTTACATACTTTGGTTTTCTATCTTTTGTAACCCGAAGCATTAAAGGGGATTTTCCATTAGAAAGCACCTTAGATTTGTAACAAATCACTGATACTGAAGCATTCATACTAAATTTCTGGTTGACGTTCTGGTTGACGAAAACCACCCATTTCACCCAAAAATCACGACAATAAAAAAACAGCTACTTTCGTAACTGTCTCATTTTCTGTCGGGGTGACAGGATTCGAACCTGCGACCCTCTGCTCCCAAAGCAGATGCGCTACCGGACTGCGCTACGCCCCGTTTTGAATTCGGATGCAAAGGTAATCATTGAAATTGAAAAAACAACGGTTTAGGGAGATTTATTTACAAGGATAGAGGGGGGATCAGAAAAGATGTAACTATTTTTCACGGTTTCGTCACCGGATCGTCACAAACTTTGGTTTTATTTGCTATAACCAAATATATAATCCAATCTGTAGTCTTTTCTTAAAAGAAAGAGCTGCTCCGACTCAGAACAGCTCTTCTTATTTTATAGACCTAAGGACTTATTGGGGGTATCACCCAATTCAAATACCAATTCGCCACCGGAGATGATTTCGTCATGGGAAATCCACAATCGGTCGAGCGGTTTGCCATTCAGCCAGATCTTTTGGATATAGACATTTTCGGGGGGAATTGTTCAGGGCCTTTACCATAAACTTCTTGCCGGGATAAAATTTCGGATCGAGTTTCAGCACAGCTTCATTGAAGACAGGACTGGTCGGTTCGTATAGGGTTTTGAAGAATAGTTAAATAAAAAAGGCACATGATGATCGGGTTCGTTGGGATGATTATAGTAATCACTCCACAGAAAATCCTTCGTCGTACGGTCGAAGAAAAGTTCCAATTCCTGAATAAAGAAAACCTCTCCCCTCAATGCCTTCATACCCTCGATATCGTGAGGCACAAACCAACCTTGCTGAAACGGATTACTCTCGACACAACCTTGTCCCTACCGCTTTTCCCTGCCAGTTCAGTCATCGATCTTTATTCTGACGGGCCTGAAATCAGCGCACTTCGGACTTCCAGACATTCCGGTAAGCCTGACTTTTCCGATATAGGCCCGGGCTTTATCCTGGTCTCCCAGACTCTCCCATAACTTACCCGTACTCCAATCTAAATAAGCCTATTCCAGGGGGTTGGATAAATTCCCGGATACGAATCCCTGTTCCCCGTTTCCGAATTTTTTCATCGAATTCTCGCAATACTCCGCTACTTTCCGGGCATAGAAACCACGGATTCCTTTCCATCAGGAGTACAACGCATCCATCCCTGTATCGTATGGTCATTAACCTTTTCTACACGTTGTTCGGAGTTCCTTAATCCGGATAAGCTGAAAACCACAAAGCAGTTATCTTTCGAATAACTGCTTTGTGGTTAAAGGGTGGAAGATCGGGCTCGAACCGACGACCTTCGGAACCACAATCCGACGCTCTAACCGACTGAGCTACATCCACCATTTTGCTTTTGCGCTTGCAAAGATAAGGAGAATCTGTTATTCTGCAAACAAAATACCAAAAAAAATGTCTAAAATTCAGTTTTAGTCGTTCCATCCAAAACAATAAACTTGCATTCAAGTATTTACCGAGGAGGGATTTCTATATTTCCAGTTTCAATCTCACGGGCGGCATACTCCAACTGCTCGTACCATTCTTCACCATACCGAGCGATCAAAGCCTGTTTTAAAAAACGATATAACGGCATACCTGCTTGCTCACCTTTTAGCCGGGCATATCCGCAAATATCCCAACGGTTGTAATTCAGCGCTTCAAATCCTTCGTATTTTGTCACCCGGATCGGATATAAATGACAAGAAATCGGTTTACGAAAATCACACTTCCCTTCAGACCAGGCTTTTTCGATCGCACACCAACAACTTCCTTTTTCTTCTATGGCATAAGCACATTCTCCCCCTTGAATCAATGGGGTCACCAAATCCCCATCCTGATCGATCACCGAGAAACCTTGTTCCTTAACAGCTGCAATCCCTTCGGGTTTCATATAAGCCCGGATATTTTCATAGTTCGTCTCGATCCGCACCGGCTCATCCTCTTCCAAAGGGGCCCCCGAATCTCCTTCGACACAACAAATTCCCCTGCACTGCGCTAAATCACAACAAAACTTTTTTACAAAAATATCGAAACTTACGATTGTATCCTCTATCTGTATCATAGTCGAAAACCGACAACTATATGGTTTTGTTTATCATATTCATAAAGTCTGCAAAGTTTACAAACTTTACAGACTTTATAAATCATTTATTCCTGTTATTTTATCAAGCTTTTTCCGGTCATTTCTGCAGGCTGGGCAATTCCCATAATCTGCAGGATGGTTGGAGCGACATCAGCCAAAACACCGTTATTCAAAGCCTTTCCCTTTTCGTCGGTCACCCAAATGCAAGGCACCGGATTCAGCGAATGAGCCGTATTCGGAGTACCGTCGGGATTGACAGCATTGTCGGCATTTCCGTGATCGGCAATAATCAATACATCGTAACCATTGGCCTGAGCGGCAGTCACAACCTTTTCGACGCAACGGTCGACCGTTGCTACTGCCTTTTGGATCGCTGCATACACACCGGTATGTCCCACCATATCTCCGTTAGCGAAATTCAGGCAGACAAAATCAGCTGATTTAGCATTCAATTGTTCTACTAATTTTTCCGCCACTTCAGGAGCCGACATCTCGGGTTGTAAATCATAGGTAGCCACTTTCGGCGAAGGCACCAAAATCCGGCTTTCGCCTTCAAACTGCGCTTCACGTCCTCCGTTGAAGAAGAAAGTCACATGAGCATATTTCTCTGTCTCGGCAATCCGCAACTGTTTCAAACCGGCCTTACTGATCACCTCTCCCAAGGTATTCTCTACATTCTCTTTATTAAACAGAATATGCAGACCTTCAAAAGTAGCGTCGTAAGGAGTCATACAACAATAATACAAAGGCATTTTCTTCATCTGCTGTTCGGGGATATCCCGTTGGGTCAAAGCAATAGTCAATTCTTTGGCGCGGTCGTTACGGTAGTTGAAGAAAATCACCATATCACCCGGTTCGATCACACCCACAGGCCGATGGTCGCTTCCGACATGTACGATCGGTTTGATAAATTCGTCGGTAATCCCTTCGTCATAAGACTGTTGGATACTTACCTCCACATGCTGCGTAGGAGTACCGATTCCATTCACAATCAAATCATAGGCTTCCTTTACACGCTCCCAACGATTATCCCGATCCATAGCATAATAACGACCGATGACAGAAGCGATCCGTCCGGTCGATTTGTCCATATGAGCCTTCAATTCTCTTATGAATCCCAGTCCGCTTTTCGGATCGGTATCCCGGCCATCCATAAAACAGTGAACAAAAGTTTTGGCTATTCCAAATTCTTTAGATACATCACATAGTTTCTTCAGATGCTCCAAAGAGCTGTGTACTCCACCATCCGATACCAAGCCCATAAAATGTACTTGTTTTTTATTGTCACGGGCATAAGTAAAAGCCTTCACGATCTCGGGATTCTGCATAATCGAATTATCCCGGCACGCTTTGTTGATCCGTACCAAATCCTGATTCACCACCCGTCCGGCACCGATATTCAAATGGCCGACTTCAGAATTACCCATCTGGCCATCCGGCAAACCGACATTTTCTCCACAAGTCAGTAATTGAGCATGCGGATATTTTTCCGACAATGAATCCATAAAGGGAGTCGGGGTATTAAAAATAGCATCCGTCTTGTCATGCTTCCCGATTCCCCAACCGTCTAAAATCATCAATAATACTTTATTCATATCTGTTTTTATTTATTGTTATTGCTTAAAATCACCACAATCATTTGTTTACAAAGTTAATTTATTATCCCGACTTTCTTTCGAAAGTACCGATTTTTAGCGGGATAATTTTTACGGAAACGTTTTTATCGTCATCCCGGCGATTCAAATTTTTTCAAACGATTTATATTCAAAAACGTCCTAATCTTTGTAAGGTACTATCCCAAACAAATATTTATAAAAAATTTAGTACTATGTATTGCATAATACTATATTAATCCATATATTTGTTCCGTAAAACCAAAGAAGAGGCGCTTATGAACATAGAAAACACACAGGCTCAAATGCGGAAGGGGATACTCGAGTACTGCATTTTACTGATCATCGCCCGGAACGACGCCTACGTCCAGGACATCATCAATAAGCTGAGAGCTTCGAAAATGCTGGTGGTAGAAGGTACCGTTTATCCTCTGCTCACCCGATTAAAGAATACCGGATTGCTGGCCTATCGCTGGGAAGAATCGACACAGGGCCCTCCCCGGAAATATTACAACATCACCGAACAAGGACGTCAATTCCTGCAAGCCCTGGAAACTTCGTGGGAAGAACTGACGACAGCTATCGAAATCCTAAAAGCACCACATACACCTCAATAACAAACATCATGAAAAAAACATATAACATCAATCTCAACGGTCAGATATTTTGTATCGACGACGATGCTTGTCTGAAACTCCAATCTTATATAGACACCCTGGAAAGTCATTATCTGAAAGAAGAAGACGGCCGGGAAATCATGGCCGATATCGAAAGCCGGATCGCCGAATTACTGAAAGAAGCGCTCGGGAAAGGATACAAACAAGTGGTTACCATGGAAGATATCGACCAAATCATTCGGATCATGGGTAGTCCTGACGTAATCATCGACGAAGATACGGACAAGAGCACAGAACCGATAAAACGGAAACTATACCGGGATACCGACGAATCTGTTCTGGGGGGCGTAGCTTCAGGAATAGCAGCTTATTTCGATATTTCGGTGGTATGGATAAGAATTGCTTTTGTCTTGTTAGCGTTTTTCTACGGAGTAACGATCCTTGTTTATATTATCCTTTGGATCGCCACACCTGCAGCAGTGACCGCCAGGCAAAAAATGGAAATGAAAGGAGAAAAAATCAATGTTTCCAATATCGAGAAAAATATCCGGGATACCTATGACGATCTAAAAAAAAACTCTGGTATCCAAAAATTCTTCACCGGAATAGAAAACGGTGCTAAAACCTGTTTTCAGAAACTGAACACTATTTTAAGGAAATGCCTTAAGATCGTGTTCAGTGTGTTGTCTGTCGTGGGATTGCTGGCAGGAACCTTTCTGTTTATCCTGGTTTTCTGGTGTCTGCTGTATCCCGAAAGCGTTACAAATTTCAGCATTTATCATATTCTATGCAGCTCCATATCGTCAGAGCTATTACTGACTTTGAAAATCATCCTTTTACTCACCCTGAATATCCCTTTATTACTGATCATCTATATCTCGGCCCGTTATTTATTCCAGTTCAACTGGAATAAGATTTTCCTTCTAACGGCAATCGGTTGCTGGTTTCTTGCCGGATTCGCAGGTATCATCATCACGATACAGCAAAGTCTGAGCTATAGTGATGTCACAGAAGAAACGGAGGGCCATTCTTTTATCACCGCCGACACGACCTCGCATAAATACCTGTTGAAGATCGATGATCTGCCTCAGGTCAGCGAGAATAGTAACATCATCCATACAAACAGATATTTTGCAAATATACTGGCATTCGACAGTATTCCCCCCAAAGAGATCTATCTCAAAACTTTTATCCGTGCAATTCCAAGTACGTTTTCCCGGCCTTCCCTGACGATTCAGAAAAAAATCAGAGGTATCCGTACCCCGGATCATTTCAGGCCATTGAATACCATCCGATACCATTGGGAACAAAATGGAAACGAACTGACCCTGGACAATTATTTCAAAATACAACCCCCTCATTGGAAAGGGCAGGAAGTAGAGGTCACTATCCGGATTCCTGAAGGAGATACCCTGGTCATCCAGGGAAGTAATAAAATAAGAAATAATATCATTCATTCCTGTATTCCTTTCCAGGGATATAAGAAAAACTATACCACTGTCATGAAAAACGGACTGTTGGAGATAGTGAAATGAAATAATTTTCTCACTGATTTTAACCGATGAATGGGGGGAACCAAAAGTCCGGAAACCGACTTTCGGCCCCTCATTTATAATAAACGAAATTTCGTCTTGTTTGTCCAGATGAGCTTCAATAAATCGGCACCTTCCCAAATCCCCACCCCCTGATACTCTTCTCCTCCCCGACGGTAGATTTCGTCCAACCAGGGTAAAAGCAAATCTCCTTCTTCAAGTCTTTCCTGATAAGCCGCCACATAAGCCGCCACAATCAATCCACCATAAAACTCCAACCCTTGTATTTCACGAATTCGTCCTCCTGTATCGACCACATCTTTCACCCGTCCTTGTTCAAGAATCACATATCCATTCTTCACCAATGGAAATCCCGGCAAACAGATATAATTAGCAGCAATCTTTCTCATCAAACGGTATTTATCGTCTTCGCAAACTTTGTTTCAGCCTTTTCTCCGTTTCCCGGGAAACATAAGGCCGATAAAGATAAGTACCCCAGGCTTCCCCTCCCATTTCGTCCAATTTTACCAATTTTTCCTTTTTAGCAGGAGGAGTTTTTTTACCTTTCACCGGTTTGATATATTTTGCCGGAGGCATCGTATCCAGGAAAGTAATCACCAGCCGGTTATACACCGAATCGGCATATTGCGACCAATTGTAACTACGTTTTAACGTATCGAAATCGACCACCAGATCTCTCACCCGTAAAGTATCGTTACCGTCGGCAGAAAGAAAATACGAGCGAATCCGCCGGTTTTGGGTATTCTGGAGAGAATCGAAATGAATCGTCGTTCCGAATTTATATAATCCCGGAACAATACTATCGACGGTTATCGTGAAAACACTATCCAATTTTAAGGTATCCACCAACGGGAAATAGTTGACAGAATCTTTCGACTTCAACTCATTGAGCACCTTTTCAATAGCTGTCAGTTGCCGGTGTATACTATCGATAACCACGTCATACATCTTCGAAAACAGGACCGTCTGAGCCGAATAATAATATAAACAAGAGTCGAATTCCGCTTTGTCGATATGGTATTTCCGGAATACATCGTTGTAATATTCATAATTTTTCAGTTCATTGTATCCCTGCCCTATTCCCCGGTACACCGACAAGGTTCCGTCGACTTTATGCAAATCGATCAGCAGGTTTGTGAACTGCTCTTTATTCAAAGGTACCTTTTTAGATTCACAACCTCCAATGATTCCCCCCACACACGCCATGATGATTAGTATTCCTTTCCGGATAAATGATATCATAAATCTTTTTTTATAAGCTTAAACAACTGAGAAGAAAAAATAAATTCATTCAGATACGGATTATCCGTATGTGCAATTTGCTCTTTCGAACCTTCCCATTCCTTGCGTCCTTCGTGAATAAACACGATTTTTTCCCCGATTTCGAAAACAGAATTCATATCGTGTGTATTGACGACCGTCGTCATATTATATTCATGGGTAAGCTCGCTGATCAAATTATCGATAACGATAGAAGTCAAAGGGTCCAAACCCGAGTTAGGTTCGTCACAGAACAAAAATTTCGGCTGCAGAACAATAGCCCGGGCGATAGCCACCCGTTTTTTCATCCCTCCACTGATCTCCGAGGGATACAGATCTTCGGCTTTATTCAGTTCCACCCGATGCAGGCAAAAGAGTGCCCGTTCTCTTTTCTCCTCGTAGGAAAGATCGGAAAACAGGTTGAGGGGAAACATCACATTTTCCAATACCGTCTGTGAATCGAACAAAGCTCCTCCCTGAAACACCACTCCGATTTCTTCCCGCAAAGATTTGAGTTGTTTGGAATTCATCGTCGTCAAATCGCGGTCACCGTAATAAATATGACCGGTCGTAACCGAATGCAAGCCGATCAGGGATTTCAGCAAGACCGTTTTACCGGACCCACTTTTCCCGATGATCAGATTCACTTTACCGGCTTCGAAAGTGATATCGATGTCCGATAATACCTTCTTATTATCGAAAGATTTACCCAAAGCTTCAACACGTATCATTACAGCATAATTTGAGTTAATACCAGGTTAGCGGTCAATATAGCGATACTACTATCGACCACAGCTTTCGTCCCGGCTTTACCGACTTCCCGGGCTCCCCCCTGGACGTAATATCCATAAAAAGCAGGGATTGAGGTAAATATAAAAGCAAAGAACAAGGTCTTTACGATCGAATAGGTCACATAGTAAGGATTGAAGGAAAAATGAAGGCCATAAACAAAATCTTCAAAATTGACAACTCCACTGATCAATCCGGAAATGATTCCCCCTAAAATACCGATAAAAACACTGAAGATATAAAGGATCGGATTAATCACCAGAGAAGCTAAGATCTTCGGTCCCACCAAATAAGAAACCGAATTGACTCCCATGGTTTCCAAAGCTTCTATCTGCTCGGTAATCCTCATACTCCCGATCTCGGAAGCGATATTACTACCGATTTTACCGGCTAAAATCAAGCTGACGATCGTCGATGAAAATTCCAGCAACATCGTTTCCCGGGTCAGGTAACCGATCAAATACCGGGGCAATAATGGACTCTGCATATTATAAGCAGTCTGCAAAGTCAGCACCGCTCCGATAAAAAAAGAAATAATCACTACTAAGACAATTGAATTCAAGCCTAACTTTTCAAATTCAACTATTACTTCTTTAGTATAGACACTTCTTTTTTCCGGACGGGAAAAGGCTTTTCTAATAAAAATAAGATAGCTACCCAGCTTATATAAAAACTTCATATTCCTGTCGGTTAAGAAAAACAAGGTAAAAATATAAATTATTCATGGATTTACGCGTTCCTACTCTCATAAAGTTCCTAAATCGGCTCAAATCCGGTACTGCGGCAGGGAATAAAATCTATATCAAGGGGAATCGGCGGAATAATTTCAGGATTCTGAAAAAAGTAGTATATTTGGTATATTATTTGAAAGCTATTTTAAAAAGAGGAAACTTTAAATATACAACTACGAATGAATCCAAATTCCTACTGCTTAATTATGGCCGGGGGTATCGGAAACCGTTTCTGGCCGGTAAGTAACCGCCGTTGTCCCAAACAATTTTCTGATATCCTGCACTGTGGAAAGAGCTTTATCCGTCAAACTTACGAACGTATTTCCCAGATTTTCCCTAATCATCGTATTTTTATCATCACCGGAGAAGAATATGAAGATATCATCAAAAGGCAACTCCCGGAAATACCGGATTCCAATATATTGAAGGAACCTTATGTCAGAAACACCGCCCCTTGTATCGCTTATGCCGCTTATAAAATCAAAGGTCTGAATCCGGATGCGTATATCGTCACTATCCCTTCCGACCATTTTATCAGCAACGATCAGGCTTATTTGAACGACATCCAGGAGGGGTTATCTTTTATCGAGAAACAAAAGGGACTGCTCACGATCGGCATCACTCCTACACGTGCCGAGACAGAATACGGATACATTCAGGTGAAATCGAAAGACAATACACAAAAAATATCACAGGTCAAGACTTTCACCGAAAAGCCCAACCAAGAACTGGCCAATATGTTTTTCGATTCCGATGAGTTTTTGTGGAATGCAGGTATTTTTATCTGGAGTGTTCAGGATATCATCCAGGAATTCAAGACCCATATGTTCGATCTGCACGCCCTTTTCAATACGGAATGTAAACTGAATACCCCGGCTGAACCTGCTTTCATCAAGAGTGTATACGGGCAATGCCACAATGTATCGATCGATGTCGGTATTATGGAAAAATCACAACATGTTTATGTATTAAAAGGGAATTTCGGCTGGTCGGACGTCGGTACCTGGCATGCTTTTCACGCCCTTTGTGATAAAGACGACCACAACAATGTCACCAATTCGGATAAAGTGGTGCTTAACGATTCGAACGACTGTATTGTGAACGTTCCTCCCCGAAAAAATGTCGTCGTTCAGGGCGTCGATAACCTGATCATTGCTGAAAAAGACAACTACCTGATGATTTGTCACCGCAAAGACGAAGATAAAATCAAACGCTTCGAAAAGTTTTTCCGTCATAAAAAATGAGGGTGACCACTTAAACTCAGATCGGTGAAGCCAGCATCCGATCCTAATGAATCAGCCTATCAGCTTCACCGATCTGAGTTCATTTACCTAGGGACATTCAGTAAATACTATAAAATTAGCCAACTAATT
>ULUT01050816.1_pt1 | contig 34441 bp, 27 predicted proteins | sample 1958691 | NCBI WGS metagenome assembly ULUT01 (sample SAMEA4835766, study PRJEB28245) | human gut metagenome | biome: gut microbiome; material: fecal sample | place: Denmark | collected 2008 | reverse complement strand
GCAAATACTTAATAATATTTTTAGCAGAATCAAAAATTACATCAATTTTCTCATGTACCGGTATAGAAACAAATATCATAACACACCTCTATCTCATGTTTTACATACAAAAAACGTACGGACTTATTTGCTTGCTAATATATTAACTATGTTTAAGAAAACAGAGTCAAAAATTCTATAGTTATATTCCTATAATAACGCTTTTCTCCAGAATTCTTCCTCTGTACACTCTTCTAGTTCTTTTTTGACTCTCTGTATAGTTGAATTTATATTTTTTAATATCAACACCAACGCAATGATATTCCTATAATATCCTTTTAGAATTTCAATCTTGTCGTGCTTTGCAACAATTATCTCTCCTGACTTTTTAATAAAAAAAATCTTCCTATAGCAGCATAATCGTCGATAACAAGCACCATCAGCTTTATTCCATATAATATTATCGTCTAAAAGATTTACAGGACACAACAAGCCATTAAATGTGAGTTTTCTTAAGATATAATGTTTCACTCCTTCTCTATCATATTTATTTTTTTTCATCAACTTAATGTATTCACATGGATTCACACTTTCTTCCAAAGGAACTATCTTTTTTATATGTTCTGAAAAAACATTCCCTTCAATATCTTTTCCGAAGTAATACTTACTACTCAATACATCTACTAGTGCTAAATATGCACCATAGCTCCAAGAATAACACCCACTAAATAATGGTGATTTATTATAACTCACAAAACGATTCCACCAACTCCATACATTTGCTTGATTCATAAAAATAGAAATAACAAAATGAGCTCTTAGAGTCAGGTAAAACGTATTTGCACTATCTTTATCACCAAAGCTATCGACTGTTGCCGCAATGCCTAAAACATTTATTATCTTTAAATTGTTTTGTAAAGAAAACAATATATCATCACCTCTAACAAAAAAAGGAAAAGGCCATTTTTTTATATCTGCAATTTTAAAACCAAAATAACACCATGCACCATACCCCTTATGACTATAAGGTTTCCCCAATGCCAATAAACTTTCGGTATTTAACAAATTTTTTCCGGAGTTAATTGGTCTTACATCGATTTTATGCCACTTTCCACAAGATTCATGTACAATATGTGGGGTATCATCTCGCAAAAGCACTCCACTTATACCAACATTCAATTTACCGAAATAAAAAGAAAAAAAAGAATATGTTCTCTTTATGCTTTCAGTTAGGCAACCGGCATCATCATCCATAAAATTGCAATGCGTAAAGCCATTATCCTTTAAATACAAAAGTCCTCTCGCAAATCCCCCGCTCCCCCCCATATTTTTATTTTTAATAATAATTACACGATCATCAAAGTCTTTCCTACTAAGGTTCTGAGAGTTATCAACAATAACAAGATCTATTCCACTATAATCTAAATCATCCAACAATTCTTTGACAATTCTTTTTGCTGCCGGTATAACCTGGTTTTGTCTATTATAGTGCGTAATAACAAGTCCTAACTTTACAATTTGTCTCGGTTCCTGATTAGTCCAAAAATAACCATAAGTAATTAAAACTCGTTCCAAAGCAGTTATAATAAAATAAATTATTCCAGCATGTTTACCATTTCCCCAATTCGGAACAGAAATCGATTCACCACCATCAGAAAGCTCTATTAATTCTTCCCCTAAAAACGTTACCTCATTATTTTCTACTTTCTGGTAAAAACAAATCTTAACTTTACCGCTTCCACTTATATGTAATGCCAGATTATAAACACCACATTCATCAACCCAAATCCCCGGTTGAATTGCATTATAAAATGTATCAAAACTAGCTCTTTCGCCTTTATTTAAACACAAGGAATTACCATCATACAATCCATCCCCTCGCCAGAACATTTCCTTAGGATACATCCCGCCCAAAGGTGGCAATACTAAATTTTGAATCTTCAACTTTTACTCCATGCATTTAAATATTCATATTTCTGTCTGATGCAGCAAAAGCCTCCTCAATTACTTTATCCATATCATAGTATTTATAGTCGCCAAGACGCCCACCAAAAATTACATTTTTTATTGCTGTTGATTCTGTTTTGTACTTCAAATAAAGCTTTTGATTTTTATCATCATTAACCGGATAATACGGTTCCTCTCCTAATGTCCATTCCGCCGAATATTCTCGACTTATTACAGTTTTAGGTTGTGTACCAAAAACAAAATGCTTATGTTCGATCACTCGAGTATATGGCACTTCGCTCTCCGTATAATTAACTACTGCAACACCTTGATAATTATCCGTATCAAGCACTTCAGTTTCAAACCGAACGCGACGGTATTCTAAAGTCCCGAAACAATAATCAAAATACCGGTCTATAGCCCCTGTAAATACAATTTTGTCCGCCAATCCGTCGAGCTCTGCCTTATGTACAAAATAATCCACATTAAGACGAACCTCAATACCATCAAGCATTCGTTCTACTAACCGTGTATAACCATCTACCGGTATCCCCTGATATTTGGCATTGAAATAATTATTATCAAATCTAAACCGAACAGGCAAACGACGAATAATAGAAGCAGGAAGCTCCTTGCAGTCACGCCCCCATTGTTTCTCCGTATATCCCTTGATTAACTTCTCATAAATATCCTGCCCCACAAGACTGATTGCCTGTTCTTCAAGATTTTTTGGTTCTTTGATGCCGGCCGCCTCTCGCTGCTCCTGTATTTTTGCAGCAGCTTCTGCCGGTGTCTTAACTCCCCACATTTCGTAGAAAGTATTCATATTAAACGGCAAGTTATAAAGTTTTCCTTTATAATTAGCCACCGGTGAATTTACAAAGTTATTAAATTCACCAAATTGATTAACAAACCTCCAGACCTCTTCATTATTTGTATGGAAAATATGTGCCCCGTATCGATGCACATCAATGCCCTCGACCTTTTCCGTATAGATATTTCCAGCAATATGCGGTCTTACATCAATAACTAAGCAAGTCTTCCCTGCCTGTTTGGCCTTCCATGCAAAGACAGCACCAAAAAGTCCTGCCCCAACGATAAGATAATCATAACGTTTCATATTATTATCCATAATTTCTATTGTTATTAATGCCGTTTTTTAGCCAAATAATGTTGCTCAAAATAATCTGGCATTCTTCTGACCATCCATGCATAAAGCCCTACTTTGAATGATTCAGAAAAAAAAGAAACTCCTTGCGATGTCAATTCTTGCCATTCTTTACGCCATGCTTCAAAAAATTTATGTGCATTGTCTTCATCAACACGCAGGTAATTCCACTTATAACTCGCATACTCCAGAACAGGCAGAACATTCTTAACTTTCTCGAGCAACCCCATTTTCTTCGCATAGCAGAAACATTCCGCGTACTCCTCCATCGGTGCCATAACTGCTTTGCTACTTCTTACTGAATTGCCACCATGAATTCGATAATGCATTAATCGTTTTTTAGTACAATAAAAACGCTGACACATCAAATTTGTCTTGAATGAGAAGCTTATATCCTGAAAGGACGCCCCGGGAGTTGGTCGAAATTGAATACCCGACTCCCGCAACCACGCTCGACGATAAATAGCACTCCACACCGCCGGCGGCTGCCGAAAAATACGTTTATTGGTAAGCGCTCTAGTTACCGTTTCACACGGAATAAAGTCCCCCTTCGTCGGGTGATCTGCGCCATTTTCATAAATAAAAAATGATGTACGGGAAATATCGAGATTGTATTTTTCCGCATTTTCATACAATATTTCAAACATCTCCGGCTCCACCCAGTCATCCGACTCAATGATCCCGATATAGTTCCCCGTTGCCAATGCCATGCCCCGATTAACGCTGTCCCCATACCCGGAATTCTTCTTATTGAGCACAACAAACCGATCGTCATCAGCAGTCACAGCTTGAATAATTTCCGACGTCTTATCTGTGGAACCATCGTTCACAACAATGAACTCTATCTCATGCAATGTTTGTTTCTTCAGACTTTCCAAACATGTTTGGACAAATTTTTCCACGTTGTAACAGGGTACTATTACAGAGACTTTGGGAGCGGTATCGCCCCCTTGCATCGCAGAGCCACACTTAGCTTCGTTTGTCATACCGCGGCTTCCCCTGTCTCACCTGTGCGAATTCGAATCACCTGCTCAACTTCCGTCACAAAAATCTTTCCATCACCAATTTTCCCTGTTCGAGCACTCTTTTGGATTGATTCCACACATTGCTCAACCAAATCATCGGTAACCAAGGCTTCAATTTTTACTTTAGGTAGAAAATCCACCACATATTCAGCCCCTCGGTACAGTTCCGTATGTCCCTTCTGGCGTCCGAACCCCTTCACTTCCGACACCGTCAAGCCGTTGACGCCTATATCCGCCAAAGCCTCTCGAACTTCATCCAACTTAAAAGGTTTCACAATGGCTGTAACCAACTTCATTTTCTCATCCCTTATTTTCCGGTAATCGGATAACGCCAATCCCGACCAAAAGCGATTCCGGATACCTTGGGACCAAGCGGGCTCTGCCGACGCTTGTACTCATTTCTCCGAATCAAACGAATGACACGTTCAATCGTCTTATCAGTAGCAAAACCCGCCGTTGCGTCGACGATTGACTCCCGTCTATCCACATAGGTTCTCAGAACCGCATCCAATTGTTTATAGGGAGGCAGGCTGTCTTCGTCCTTCTGCCCCTCCCGCAATTCCGCTGAAGGTGCCCGGTCAATGATTTCTTTCGGAATCACCTCGCTTCCGTTAAGCTGATTGACATAGCGAGCCAACGCCCAAACATCCGTCTTGTAGACGTCTTTGATCAAGGCAAAAGCGCCGGCTGTATCCCCGTAAAGCGTCGAATACCCCACGGCCGTTTCGGATTTGTTGCCCGTCGTGATCACTAAGCGTCCGAACTTATTGGCGTACGCCATCAAAATCGTTCCGCGAATCCGAGCCTGAAGATTCTCTTCCGTCACATCCCAAGGTTTTCCGGCGAAGTCCTCAGATAGTAACTGCCGATACGCTTCAAACAACGATTCTATGGCGCGCACCACATAGCGCACCTTTAAGTTTTCCACCAACTGCTTGGCCAATCGGAAACTTAAATCCGCCGTAAACTTGGTCGGCATCATCACAGCCAAGACATTCTCCGGCCCCAAGGCGTCGGCGGCGATGGCAGTCACTAAAGCACTGTCAATGCCCCCAGACAGTCCGATCACGACCTGATGAAAGCCGTTTTTCTTAACGTAATCCCGAAGTGCTAACTTCAAGGCGTCATAAATTTCCGCTAAGCGCGTAGTTTCTCCGGTCGGCAAAGCAACCGCTTCAGTTGACTGCGCTAAGTCCTTCATCGCCACAACGGCAAAATCCTCCTTAAAGCGTTGCATCCGATGAATGACTTGTCCTTCGGGATTGCTCACAAAACTCGAGCCGTCAAATACCAGTTCATCTTGCCCGCCGACCGCATTAACGTACACCAGAGGCACATGCGCGACTGCTGTCTGCGGTAATACGACAGCTTCCCTTTCCGCCATTTTTCCCGACTCGAAGGGACTCGCGTTGGCCACCAGAATCACCTGAGCCCCGGCCGCACAAGTTCGATCGACGAATTGCTGGTGCCAAATATCCTCACAAATCGCCAATCCTAATTTAACGCCGTCAACGTCAATGACCGTCGCTTCCGTACCAGCCGTAAACACCCGAGGCTCATCAAAAACCCCGTAATTCGGCAGACAGTTCTTGAAATGCACGGCCTCAATCTTTCCCTGCCGGAGAAATGCCAACGCGTTGCGCCGCCGTCCGCTTTCATCCGTCCAGACCGTACCCACCAACGCCGGAACGCTTCCGGCAATGTCCTGCGCGAGTTGCATCAAAGACTGTCGGGCTTTCTCACAAAAGTCATCCCGAAGCCCCCAATCTTCGATCGGATACCCCGTCAAACTCATTTCCGGCGTAACGACCAAGTCGGCACCCTCATTTTGCGCACGCAACACCGCCTCGCGGATCTTCAGAGCATTACCTGAAAAATCCCCGACCGTCGAATTCATCTGACAGAGCGCGATCTTCTGCGCTGAGGTTGCAAGGTCTGACATGGATGACGGTGATTTACAAAAATTCACAATCGGCATATGAAACTGTAATCAAAATCAAAGGAGCTCGCCACAGGGAAATCCCCCCCCCCAATTTTCTAACAAAATCAATGTTTTCAGTCGATAAGAAGGCGAAATTTCAAATTTGTTGTCGCACTTTCCGTTCACTTCGAGCCAAATTTCGCCTCATACGCTGCAATACCGCCTTCAATCAAACATTCCGCCTCTTCCCGTGATTTCCAATGCTGAACCTTGGTCCACTTGCCGGGCTCCAGATCTTTTGAATGCTCAAAGAAATGCCGCAGTCGTTTCAGCAAATCCGGCGGCACATCATCCACCGACCGCCAATCGGCATAGACCGAACACACTTTCGTGACAGGAACAGCCATCATCTTCCAATCGTTGCCCTTCTCATCTTCCATCTCAAGAGCACCAATCGGCCGACAACGAATCACCGTTCCGGACAACACCGGATACGGCGTCACTACGCACACGTCCAACGGATCACCGTCATCCCCCAACGTCTGCGGGATATACCCGTAATTCACCGGGCACCGTATCCCCGTAGCTATAAACCGCACCACACGACGAAGCCCCGTCGCCGGATCAATCCCGTACTTCACAGGATCCGCCTCGGCCGAAATTTCTACTACCGCCTCGAATTCCTTCGGCAACACCTTTGTGCCGGTTATCTTATGAACTTCCATGGATTCCTCAAAACTACGTCATTCAAAAATCGGATCCAACCAAGTCGCCCGCTCCCTCACGAAGGAATACCTCAAGTGATCGGCATCTCGGTAAAACAGCAGATTGCACTCGCCGTTCGTACAGATTTCAGGTTCCGTCTCGATCATCTTGGCGTAGGGACTGAGCACCTGTTTCACCAAGGCATTCCCTTCCTGCCACCACGTCATGCTCGGATACGGCACCATGAATTGATCTTTGAACGCCCAATCTTTTGTAATGCGGTTGATTTTCGATGAAACGTCATACCCGCTCTTATTCCACGGATAATCCAGAATCACAAAAAATGTCTTGAGACCTGCATAGCTCTTTAACAAATCCGCCTGGCGCTGCAACGCCAGTTCAAAGCCGCCTTCGTAGAGATTCAACCGCTTACCAAACTCGTCACGGATAAAAAGCGGAATATCTTCTCGATGCAGATGCCCACCCCAAATCCCGGCAAAAACCATCGTATGAATACGGGGATCGTCCAACAACTTGACGTAGCCCCGGGATAACGCTTCACACACAGGCCGCTCTTTGGAATACACCCCCGGTGCGGCTAAACAAGCCGGCCCCACCATGAATCCGGCGGCTTTGCCCGTTTTTTCACTGAGGTACTTCACGCGGGGTTTGTTCTGCTCCTGATGCGAATCCCCGACGAAGAGAATCTCCGGCACCACACCGGGAATCGTCGTTTCCAGCTTGACACCATTCACTTCCAGCGGATACAGAACGGCGTTCTCATCCGTGTAGTCAATGACCTGCTTCAAGGCCACCGCCATCGGGCGTTCCGGCAAACCTCGCTTATGTTTAATGACTTGTCCCCCCGCCACACAAAGCAGCAATCCGCAGAGGAGTACGGCAGACACCGTCCAACGCCGTTGCGTCTTCATCCGTCGGATCGGATTTTCAACACCGAAATACACCGTCGTCGCCAAGACGAAAGAAGCGACCAGCACTACCATCGTCACCCAGGCAGGACTCGTCGGCACAATAAGGTGCTGAAAGACCAACAGCGGCCAATGCCAGAGATAGAGCGAGTAGCTGATTAGGCCGATGAACGTCATCCAGCGCCACGACAAGAGCGTCCGATTCACGATCGCGTCCTCATGCGCGATGATCAACAACATGGCCCCGACTACCGGAAGCAACGAAACCAATCCCGGCGCTGGCATCGTTCGTCGATAACATCCCATAGCGACCACGATCAGGAGGAACCCCACGAGCGAAAGTCCGTGCCGTAACCCTCGAGCCAATTTCGGCGCAGTTCCCTGACGTCGGAACGTCTCCCAACCGGCGATCACAATACCCCCCCCCAATTCCCAGAAGCGCGTTAAGGGAAAATAAAAATCCACCGCCGGATTTACGACCGCCAAACAAGTCGCCAGCGAACCGAGAGTGATGCTCAGCACCACGGCCAAAATGGCCCGCGGCGACTGCGTCAACTTCCACACCACCGCACAAATAATCGGAAAGACGATGTAGAACTGCTCTTCAATCGCCAGACTCCAAAGATGCAGCAACGGCTTAGTCTCAGACGCAGCATCGAAATACCCCGCTTCCCCCATCAGTCGGAAATTCTGATAGAAACCGGCACTCGCGTAGATATGCTGTCCCAGCGTGGCGTACTCGCGGGCGGACATCCAGAACCAGCCCATAACGAAGCAGAAGGCCAACACCAGCATCAGGTTCGGGAGAATGCGTCGGATACGTTTCGCGTAAAAGTCCGCGTAGCTGAACGTATTCAATAAGAGACCGCGAAAGATGATTCCGGAGATGAGATACCCCGAAATTACGAAGAAGATGTCCACCCCGAAGAACCCGCCCGGCAGATAGTCCGGAAACGCGTGAAACAACAACACGGGGAGCACGGCCAATGCGCGCAATCCCGTTATATCCGTCCGCCACAAATGCTGCCGAGTCACCGCCGGCATGGCTGTTGAAGTCATAAACACCTACCGTTAAGCGCGGGGGAGCGTCACACCGACCTGGCCCTGGTACTTCCCGTGCCGATCCTTGTAACTCGTCTCGCAGTCTTCGTCCCCTTCGAAAAAGAGTACCTGCGCACAACCTTCATTCGCATAGATCTTCGCGGGGAGCGGCGTGGTATTAGAAAATTCCAATGTCACGTAGCCTTCCCATTCTGGTTCAAACGGCGTCACGTTCACAATAATGCCGCACCGGGCGTAAGTTGACTTTCCGAGACATACCGTCAAGACGTTACGAGGAATCCGAAAATATTCCACCGTACGGGCAAGCGCAAAGGAATTCGGCGGGATAATGCAGACGTCGCTTACCACATCCACAAAGGAGGCTGTATCAAAGTTCTTCGGATCGACGATCGTGGAATTGATGTTCGTGAACACCTTGAACTCGTTGGCGCAGCGAATGTCGTACCCATACGACGACGTTCCGTAACTCACGATCTTTCGCCCGTCAACCGACCGCACTTGGTTCGGTTCAAAAGGCTCGATCATGCCTTCCGCCGCCATACGGCGGATCCACTTGTCTGACTTGATGCTCACGCTAAAACCTCGCTATCACCTGATAATAACGAATATATACAATAGTATCTGTAATTATCAATATATTGATAATTACCCAACTCGGAATTCTATACAATGCCGTGCAGCTGTTTGAACAGAGTCTGTTCAAAACTTTAACCCATCCCAATTTTGATCATGCCTACTATTCTTTGCCGTCTTCCTAATCATGTCGGGGACTGTTGTATGTGCCTCCCCGCCCTTCGTCTTCTTGAAGCCAGCGGGTTCACCCCGGCCCTTGTCGGCAAACGCTGGGCTGAAGACCTGATGGCAGGGATGGGATGGCGTTTTGACCCCATTACGGGGCACGTTACGGAAGACATCAAGCGCATCAAGTACCTTGCACAGAATGCCGGCGCCACAAAAGGCCTTCTGTTTCCCAATTCCTTAGGATCTGCACTGCTCTTCAAATTCGGTCAGATTGAAACCGCCGGCCTCACCACGGATTGCCGCAGTCTTTTGCTTTCAGAAAAGATCCCCGAGCCACCGAAATGCCATGAAGTTGAGCGGTTCTTCCATGTGGCTCACGAAGCGATTAAGGCTTGGGGCGGGACGCCTGCATGGGACAAAGTTCCCAAGAATCTGGGGTTACTCCTCTTGAAGCGCCACGAGGCCGCCGCCAAGAATCTCATGGAAAAATACGGCATTCCAAAGCGCTACGCGGTTTTGGCTCCGATTGCACGCGGTCTGCAAGACGGGCAAAACAAGTGTTGGGCGCATTTCAATGACCTCGTCGCACCGCTTCGCAACATGGGCATCGAGCCCATCGTCTTTCCGAATAAAGAAGAAGCCGATGCCGCCCGCAAGGCCTGTCCGGAGGCCTCTATTTACGAACCGACCTCGCTCGGCAACTTTGCCGCAATCGTCAAGCACGCGCAATTCGTCATTGCCAATGATTCCGGCGTGAGCCACATTGCCGCGGCACTCGGCGTAAAGCAGATTACGCTCATCGGCGTGACGGATCCCATCCGCACGTCACCGTGGAATCCCAATGCCGTGCTGTTAGGCGAAAAGGGCCATTGGCCGACCATCGGCGCAGTCCTCGAAACCATCAAAAAGTTCGCGGCTTAACCCATGTCAAGCGTCAACCTGTCGGCCGTCGTTCTCACCCGCAACAGCGAACGCACGCTGCGTGCTTGTTTAGCGTCGCTTTCCTTTGCCGATGAATTGCTCGTCATTGACGACGGCAGTACCGATGCCACCGTCGCCATCGCCGAAGAACTCAGCGCCCGCGTGATACCGCACGCCATGGCAGGGGATTTTTCGGCTCAACGTCGTTTCGGTATTCAACAATGCCGCGGGCAGTGGGTACTTTTTATTGATTCCGATGAAGTCGTTTCCGACCGTTTGAGAGAGTCCATTCAGCAGGCTGTTCTTGAACAGAGTCTGTTCAGCTTTTCGGTCACCCGCGTCAACCGTTTTTCTCACTATCGTATCGAACACGGTTCCATGCGCAGCGACACCGTTACGCGACTTTTTTCCAAGGAAGGATTGACCTCGGAAGGTCGTGTACACGAAAAAATTCTGAGTCCCTATCCGACCAAGCATTTAGAGGGCGAGCTGCTGCACTACCCTTACCGCGACTGGAGCGCCACTCTTCGAAAGCTCGATCAGTACACCTCTTTTTTGGCTCAGCAGCAGTACGAGAAGGGGAAAAAAACGGGATTCATAGCCGGCACGCTGATTAAGCCGACGTGGGCTTTTCTGAAGGTTTATTTCATCAATCGCGGTTTCCTTGACGGCAAGATGGGGTTGATGTTCGCCATTCATCATGCCTATTACACCTTCATGAAATACGCCAAGTATCACCTGATCGCTTACAGCGAAGGAACCTTCTGATGAACGGCCTCATTTCCGTCATTGTGTCGACCTACAACTGGCCGACGGCTTTGGATTTAGTGCTGCAGTCGCTGGCACTTCAAAAAGATCAGCATTTTGAAGTCATTGTTGCCGACGACGGCTCCCAAGCGGAAACCACTGAATTAATTTCCCGACATCAGGCAACTTTTCCGCATTCCTTGATCCATTCTTGGCAAGAAGACAAGGGGTTTCGTCTGGCGCGCTCCCGAAACAAAGCGGTCACTCTCGCGCACGGGGACTACCTCATCTTCATGGACGGTGACTGTCTCGTCCGTCAAGACTTCGTAACTCAGCATCGCCGCCTGGCGCAGAAACGCTGTGTCGTCGCAGGGCAACGCATTCTGCTTTCAAAAGACTTCACGCAGGCGTTGTTTCAGCGGCCGCAACTCGACTGGATGAATCATCTTTCCACCGTTATCCGGTTCAGTCAGCAAAAGAAACTCAATCGCTTTTCTCCGGCTGTGTCGCTGCCGCTGGACTTTTTGCGGCTTAAACGCCCCACCCGTTGGCAACTTCTTCGCGGCTGCAACTGGTCGCTTTTTAAATCGGACTACCTCGCCGTCGGCGGGCAAGATGAAGTGTTTGAAGGCTGGGGCTACGAAGATTCCGACATGGCGATTCGCTTGATCAACAACGGCTGCCGGATGAAATGGGGCGGTTTCACCTCGCCATGCTTTCATCTTTGGCATAAAGAAGCTGACCGTACCTTAAGCGGCACGAATCTTTCACGTCTGCAGGCACTGCAGAAATCGCACCAGGTTCAGCCCGATCACCCCATGGCGTCCCACTACGAAACCGCCGAACCTACCACGTCAGCAGCCGTTCCACCCACGCGTTAAAACCGGGGCACCGTCTGCGCATCGTCGCAATCCCGATGTACTTTGCGAGCGGCCCACCGTCAAGAATCTTGTCGTAAGCCGGGATGAGTTTCATGAGGCGTTTTGAGGGAGCCGTCTCCACGCCGTTATTGATGTCTTCCGGCGTCTCGAACGCCGCTGCGACGGCTTCCAACGCCTTCTGCAGCTCCTCCGACCATCGGTCGTCCAACACAAAGGGAAACACCGACACGTCCGAGAAAAGCAACCCTTCGAATTCATGCATCTGCACGTAGGGCAACACCTTTCTCAACTCATTGTCCCCGCAATGGCAGTCCCGCGCCAACGACTGCAGAATGTCGGCTTCCACGTCTTCCTTCGTCCGCGTCCCCAAGTGCTTAAAGCCGTAGTAATCCACCAGCGTCGTCACGCCGTCAAAGTTCGGAATCTGTCGCCAGACGGCCCGTGCGAGCCGCTCCGCCGACACGTTGCCGCCCCGGTGCTGATGATCTTTGCCGCTGATGACGGTGGCGGTCAGCATCTGCCCCGCTTCTTCCCAGCAGTAGGGCAGCAGACAGTCCTTTACGAACCGAACTTCCGTCGGCCCCTCGCAAATCACGCAAATCCGCTTCACAAACCGCCTCCGACCGACTGACTGAGCCAAATATCCGACGGCTGGTAATCGTCTTCCAACCAACGCTCATAATCCTGGCGATTCATCCGCTTAAATTGGGCCGCCCCGCTGTGACTTTCGGCCACAATAATATTGTCCAAGTCAAAGCAATCCAACAGGTTCGCGGATTGTGTCGCCACCACCACCTGCTTAGTACGGGCCACGCGCTTCAGCATCGCCGCTACGAGTTCCATCGCATAAGGGTGCAGCCCCAACTCCGGCTCATCAATAAAAAGCACCGACGGCAGTCGATCCGGCGGCAAATTAAGGAGCGTCACCAAAAAGAAAAAGCGCAGCGTGCCGTCTGACGTCAGATAAGGCCCAAGAACCTTATCGCTGAAACGATGTTTCCACTGCAGCAGCACTTTTCCGTACTCCTGCTTCAAAACGAAATCCCCTAAGTTCGGGAAAACACTTTGAATCTGATCCACAATGTACTGGTACCGTTGTCTGTCGTTCTCCAGGAGGCTCATCAATACAGGAGCCAAATTTCCTCCATCGGTACGAAGACAGTATGAATCCGACACTTCCCATCGTTTATTAACAGAAGCATTCGCCGCTGCATCATGAAAATGAAAAACCGCAAACTGCTGCAGAAGTTTTCTGATCGTCTGCGCGGTTTTATCGGTTTGCCTGCCAAGCTGTGACTCTACCTCCATCTCCTTTAGCACCTGATAGGGTTCCGTTCCATCGGATGACACCGGCACAGATCGGTAACGCTCTTCTGCCACCAAAGCGCGATCTTTTGCACTCACATACGAAAGAGACAAGCCGTAATCACACGTTCCATCCTGCGTCTCCATAGCAATATCAGCCTTAATCTCGGGAGTTACTTGACCACCCATGAAAAACTGATCATCACCACCGCCGTTACGGATGACATATTCCTGAAAATTGCCGGCACGATGCATCCAACTCAACATTTCGAAAAAATGCATCAGTGTCGACTTACCGACACCGTTGCCACCGATCAACACATTGAGGTTGGAGAGTTCCAAATTTTCCACATTCTTCAAATTTCGGAAACCTTTGATTGTGACTGATTTAATACTGACGTCATTCATCGTTTTCCCCTCACCTGTGCTTTGGTCAATCCTTTTCACTACCATCCCCTTGTTACTAATGTATCCATTGACAGAGTAACGTTGAACAATTCTCAAAAATTAATAGCCATAACACGCCTTCGCAACGTCCGCCACAGCCACCAAATCCTCAGGGAGCGCATCCGTCGCCCGCACAGGAAAACTCAATTGAATTTCTCCGCCGATCCCTTCGGAACCGATGTCCACAAAACAAGGAACACCCTTACCTTCCCGCGTCTTATTTTTAGTGAGCAGCTTCATCGCTTCTTCGAGCTGTTCTTCCGTTGAAATCGACACTTTGAGCACCGCTCCACGGCGCACCCGAATGTCTTCCAACGTCATCACTTCGTCCGCCAAGAATGACATCTTCTGTCGCATTTCATCAAAGCGACCGCGTCCCACGAAGGCAATCACTTCCCCGGCTTTCAACGCCAGACGATAGCGGCTCAGCAGTTCCTCACTGTAGATGAGGACATCCATCGCACTTTTACCGTCCTCGATCATCACGACGGCAAAACGACCGCGCTTACCTTGAATAATGCGGGCATTTAAAACCATCCCGGCAATCGTCATCGCCTGACGGTTGTCCCGAACGTTTGAGAGCGGCGTCGTAAAAGCCGAAAGTTCCGTACGGTAATAATCAAAAAGATTTCCGGTAAAGCAGAACCCGAAGGCATCAATTTCGCCCTGCAGCCGTTGCTTTTCGTTCCATGCCGGCGCCTGCACCCAACTCACGATGCGCTCGGCTTCGCCGTTTTCATCCGCAAAAAGACTCACTTGTCCGACGGAAGCCTTCACGGTCTGCGCGGCCTGCAGCGCCTGATGGATGTTGGCGAAATTCTTCCCGCGGTTGCTGTCCAAGGAATCCAAGGCGCCTGAGCGCACCAATTGTTCCAACACCTTGCGGTTGACGGTCGGCACGCGGGCGGCCAAATCGAAAATGTCCAAGAACATCCCGTTGACGCTGCGTTCTTCGAGAATGTCTTCAACAATGTTCTGGCTCATCCCCTTAATGGAACCCATCCCCATGCGAATCGTGTGCTCATCGGGCACCGTGAAAAACCAATCACTCACGTTGACGTCCGGCGGCAGGAAAGTCACCCCGCATTCCTTGGCGTCATTGATGAGCACGCTCATCTTTTCCCCTTGATCCATCACGAGACACAAGTTCCCCGCAAAGAAGGGCCCGGGGTGATGGACTTTAAGGTAAGCCGTCTGCCACGCCACAAAGGAGTAGGCGGCGGCGTGCGACTTATTAAAGCCGTACCCCGCAAACTTTTCCATCAAGTTGAAGATGTCGGTTGCGGTCTTTTCGTCCACATTACGTTCAGCGGCCCCTTTGATGAACACCGCGCGCTGTCGTTTCATTTCTTCGACGTTCTTTTTACCCATGGCGCGGCGCAGCAGGTCGGCGCCCCCCAACGAGTAGCCCCCGATCGCCCGCGCCACCAACATCACCTGTTCCTGATACACCATGATGCCGTAGGTTTCGCGCAAGATCGGTTCCATACGCTGATCGAGGTACTCCACCTCTTCGCGCCCGAACTTACGATCAATAAAGTGCGGAATCTGATCCATCGGTCCCGGACGGTACAAAGCGTTTAAGGCCACCAAATCTTCGAGGCAGTCGGGCTTTGCCTTCCGAAGCTGATCACGCATCCCTTCGGATTCAAATTGGAACACGGCCCCGGTATTGCCTTCTTGAAAGAGCTTCAGAGTTTCCGGATCGTCCACGGGGATGCGGGCCAAATCAAAATGTTTCCCCGGCGTCAGGCGATCCATGTATTCCACGGCTTTCGCGAGAATCGTCAAGGTCGTCAACCCCAAGAAGTCGAACTTTACCAACCCTACGTTTTCAACGTCTTTTTTGTCGTACTGACTGACCGTATTTTCGGGTTTCCCGTCCGCGTTATAAAGGGGGCAGAAATCCGTCAATTTCCCTGGGGCAATCAACACACCACCCGCGTGCATACCGAGATTGCGGGTAATCCCCTCGAGCTTGCGGGAATAGGCCATCAGACGTTTGTACTCGGGACGTTCCGACTTCGCCTTAAAGTCGGGTTCCATCTCAAGCGCCTTATCAATCGTAATGTCCATCCCGGGTTTCTGCGGAATGAGTTTTGCAAGGGCATCGACTTCACCGTAACCCATGTTGAGCGCACGCCCCACGTCACGCACCACGGCCTTGGCGCCCATGGCACCGAAGGTCACGATCTGACTCACGGCTTCCTTACCGTAAGCGCGCTTCACGTATTCAATCGTACGGTCGCGGTTGTGCTGACAAAAGTCCACGTCGAAGTCAGGCATGGAGACTCGTTCCGGGTTCAGGAATCGTTCGAACAGCAACCCGTAGTGCAGCGGATCCAAATCCGTAATTCCCAGACAGTACGCCACCAAGGAGCCGGCGCCCGACCCACGCCCGGGCCCCACCGGCACACCGTTGCGTTTGGACCAGTTGATGAAGTCCTGCACAATGAGGAAGTACCCGGGGAACTTCATCTTGATGATGGTGTTTAACTCATAGTCGAGGCGCTCCATGTACTCGGGGCGCTTTGCATCGCGCTCGGCTTTGTCGGCGTACAGAAATTCCAGACGACGCTCCAACCCTTCCTTGGACAACTTCACCATGTAGTCGTCAAGACTCATGCCGTCGGGGGTCGGAAAGACCGGCAGCTGCGGCTTTTGCAGCACACCATCCAAATTGCAGCGCTGCGCTACGATCGCGGCGTTTTCGATTGCCTGCGGCAGATCTTTAAAGAGCTCCCGCATCTCGGCTTCGGTTTTGTAGTACTGCTCCGGTGTATAGAGTTTCGGCCGACGCGGGTCTTCCATCACATACCCTTGGGCGATACTCACGCGGACTTCGTGCGGTTCAAAGTCCTCCTTGTCCATAAACTGGATGGGGTGAGTCGCCACCAATGGCAAGTGCTTTTCGATGGAAAGCTTCGCCATGCGTCCTACGACAATTTCTTCACTGAATTCGCCGACACGCTGCACTTCCAAATACAACCGTCCCGGGAAGGCGGCCACCAACTGCTTTAGCGCTACTTCACCGTCTTCCGGCGTCTTCCCTGTGTAGAGGCGTTCCAGAATCCCACGTGGGCCGCCCGAAAGGCAAATGAGGCCTCGGCAGTTTTCTTCCGTAAACCATTCAAACCGAAATTCCCCGCGCCCCAGATACTGGTTTTCCATCCACGCTTTGGAAAGAAGGTTGCAGAGCGACAGGTACCCCGTGTGGTTCATGCAGTAAAGCGTCAGGCGGAAAGGAATACCGCGGTCACCGTTCGCTTCCTTCTTGTCGTTTGTAATCCAGATGTCACACCCAAGGATCGGTTTAATACCGTCCGCCAGCGCGTGCGTAAAGAAACGCAGCCCCCCGAAAATGTTCATGTTGTCGGTGAGGCCCAATGCCACATCCCCGCGGCGAACTGCCTCTTCCAACATCGGATCCAACCGTACGATACCGTCGGTGACGGAATATTCGGAATGAAAACGCAGATGAACAAACTTGCGGGGCATGGCTATTTACAATGAATGCTGAGAGTTAAAAAGATAATCATTTCAATCAACCGAAGAATTTGTCTGTTTTTCTAAACTGCGGACTGATTGACGAATTCGCCGGCAACTTCGTCTGAAGTAAAACCGACAACAAATTCTCCCGGTAATGGTTCTGACGGCATCGGAATCGCTTCTCCATGCTTCCGTCGAAAGCCGATGCAATCCAAAACCGCATACCGAGCCCATGTCTCAAACGTTTCGACTTCTGCAGGCCAAGACAGCAACTCAGGCAAATCCCGACAACGAATCACCTGAGTTCCGTCTCTCTGCCGCTCACAACGGCAGGCAAAAGTAAGTTTCATCCGACTTCTCTCAAAAATTCAAACTGCCGCTCACGGCGACTCGTCAGGCTCCGATAACCATCCGGCTATATTTCCCAGTCAATTTTTTCACCGGAGCCGCCACTGCAATACAAAGCACACACATCACGATACCGGCAATAAACGCGACCGTATGCAATCCGTAAAAATTCAACTGCGCGAAGAACGCTCGGTGCGGATGCCTTTCCAACCACAACAAAGCAAACGGGTGCAGGAAAAAGATAGAAAACGAATACTTCGCCAGAAGATTCAATGTCCACCTCAGCCAACGCCAGCCATGGTCTTTAAAGTAATAAAAAATGCCGACCAACGACACGCAAAGCAACATTTTTCCCAGCACCATCCACTCAATTCGTTCGTTCAGTTTGAGGTGATAGGTTCCCCAATCTTTGATGTAATGCCAATCACCGGAAGAAGCGAGTGCAGCCAAAGCAAGAACGGTAGCCGCAAAAACGCACTGCTTCGTTCCTATATTCCAACTTTTCATCTTGTAATAATTCACACCGACAAAAATTCCAAAAAGATAAAAAGCATTCCAAAACAAAGCTGATAAGAAAGCGTTTCCATTATGCCGCCCCAGACACATACTGAACGCCGTACTGACGACCAACACCAAGATCTGAGACTTAGTATCCGCTTCAATGAATTTAATGTAAAAACAAGAACAAAGAAACGTCACCATAATGAATGGGACATACCAAAATGACCAGTAGTAATAACACCCGTAATACACAAAATTCGAATCGAAAAAGCTGCCCTGGCCTCGACTCAAACGATAGGCGGCAAAAACCGTCGTAATCAGCAGCCACGGCAAAAATACCTTCAGCAGCTTTCCTTTTAAAAATGGACGGTACTCAAAACCTCGTTTGTAAAAAATATGATAAAAAAGGAAGCCAGAAATAAACACAAACAACGAAGAACTTCCGTCAACCACTGTCGCCCTGACATTGTCTAATATCCACCACGTAGACGACCAATCTGCTCCACCGACAGTACGGATCATACCGACGCAGTGGCACCAGACAATAAAGAAAATGGCTAATCCTCTCAAATAATTGATCTCAGTAAAGTATTCTTTTCCTTCTACGCTCTTTATTTCCTTCAGGGGGGGGGAACACCAGGTTTTTCAATATCAGACATGATTGATTTAATTATGTTTTTCTTTAGAACAGTTCCAAACAATAGCCGTCGATGTAGGTAACACCGACGGCCTATACCTAAAACACGAGATTTAGTGCTTCAGAGGCTTAAAGCGCAGACGGTGCGGACGAGCCGCTTCCTCGCCCAGGCGCTTACGCTTATCGGCTTCGTACTCGTTGTAGTTGCCGTTGAAAAACACCACCTTACTGTCGCCTTCAAAGGCGAGGATATGCGTGGCGATTCTATCCAAGAACCAGCGGTCATGCGACGTCACCAACGCGCAACCCGCAAATTCAAGAAGCGCTTCTTCCAAAGCGCGCAACGTTTCCACATCCAAGTCGTTCGAAGGTTCGTCAAGCAACAGTACGTTGCCGCCCTTCAAGAGCGTTGCCGCCAGATGCAAACGACCGCGTTCACCGCCTGACAATACCCCGACCAACTTCTGCTGATCGCCGCCCTTGAAGTTAAAGCGTCCGAGGTATGCGCGCGACGGCATCGAGAACTTTCCGACCTGCAGGATGTCCTGTCCCCCCGAAATCGCGTCAAACACCGTCTTGTCGTTGGGGAGACTGTCGCGCAGCTGCGCCACCGCCGCCAACTTCACGGTATCGCCCAGAACGATAGAACCGGAATCCGGTTTCTCCTTCCCGTCAATCATCTTAAAGAGCGTCGACTTACCGGCACCGTTGGGGCCGATCACGCCCACGATGGCGCCGGGCGGCACGGTAAAGGACAAATCGTCGATGAGAAGCCGATCCCCGAAGCCCTTTGAAACGTTATGGAACTCGATCACCTTATTGCCGAGGCGATCAGCCACGGGGATAAAGATTTCATTCGTTTCGTTGCGGCTCTGATATTCGTAGCTCGACAATTCTTCAAAGCGGGCAATACGGGCCTTCGCCTTCGCCTGCCGCCCCTTCGGATTCTGTCGCACCCATTCCAATTCGTGGGCAATCGCCTTGGCGCGGGATTCCTGCTGACGCTTTTCCATCTCCAGGCGTTTTTCCTTCTGATCGAGCCAAGAGGAGTAGTTCCCCTTCCAAGGAATGCCTTCACCGCGGTCAAGTTCGAGAATCCACTCTGCCGCGTTGTCGAGGAAGTAGCGGTCATGCGTCACCGCGACCACCGTACCGGGGAAGCGGTGCAGGAACTGCTCGAGCCATTCCACGCTTTCCGCATCCAGATGGTTCGTCGGTTCGTCAAGAAGCAGCATGTCGGGACGCGACAAGAGAAGGCGGCACAGGGCCACCCGGCGCTTTTCACCGCCCGAGAGATTCTTAATGACGGCGTCCCACGGCGGCAGGCGCAGAGCATCCGCCGCAATTTCCATCTGAGTCTGTGCGTCGGTGCCGGCTGCGGAAATAATGGCTTCGAGTTTCGCCTGCTCCGCCGCGAGCGCGTCAAAGTCCGCATCGGGCTCCGCATACGCCGCATAGACTTCATCCAAGCGCTTCTGCGCCGCAACGACTTCGCCCATGCCTTCTTCGACCATATCCTTTACGGTCGCTTCAGGGTTGAGTTCCGGTTCCTGGGGGAGATACCCGATCTTGAGGCCGCTCAACCACGTGATATCACCGTCGATATCCTTATCCACGCCCGCCATGATTTTGAGGAGGGTCGATTTACCGGCACCGTTCAAACCCAGTACGCCGATCTTGGCCCCCGGGAAAAACGACAACGAAATGTCTTTCAAAATCTGACGTTTCGGGGGCACGATCTTGCTCACCCGATTCATGGTCATCACATACTGAGCCATTGATATTCCTATGTTAATTAAAAATAGTTCACATCACTAAAGCGATGTTCTGCTTTTATCACTGCGACAGTTTCCATTCCATCGCTAAAAAACGTTCCGTTTAGCGGCTTTCCGTATCGGAAACTGTCCAAATATCCGACTACCACACCTCATCCACCTGTCCAGGTGCTTGATGAGTACCTTTTAACATCGTCCACTTCTCCAGCACTCGAAGTTTGGGCTCTACGGTTCGCTGCAAATTCAGTTCTTGCACCAGAAACACAGAATTCGTCACTACGAGAACTTAAATGCCTGCCACCATCCTTACATGACAACCAGCAACACAACCGAAAAAAATCCGTATGCATTCCCGCTTCTGACGCATTCCAAAAGAGCGTTTCAACTTCTTAATGACAGAACCTTCCGACAGCTGCAGTCCGATAGCTGCGTATTCAACATCCTTCCGAACAAGTCTGCCCAAATAATCGACACCAAAATACCCTCGGATTCTACCGACACTTTCCAGGTTCGCTATAGTTCGCTTCTTTTTCAACGTTCAACCCTGAAATCAACCATGCAGAGCGAAAATTTCGTCCGCTGGCTTCGCGAAACCATGCGTGCTGCCGCCTTCTTTGCGACGGCTCTCATAGTCTTCTCTGCCTTGCGCCTCTTTTTCTTCGAGTTCTACCGCGCCGACCAACCGCTTTCCGCTGAATGGCCGGCTTTGCTACTCGGCGCCCGACTCGATGCCAAATGGTTCACAATTCTCCTTCTTCCGGCTTGGCTTCTGTGGCTTGCCGGACTATGGCGTTCAGTATTTCTGAAAGTCGCCCGGTGGTTCGCTGTCGCCGCCTTGTCCGTTTTCGTTCTGCTGGGACTCGTCAACTTCGGCTTCTATGGCTTTTACGTCACCCCTATCAGTTCGCTCATTTTCGGTTTTCTGCAAGACGACACAACAGCCATTATTGTCACCCTCTGGCGCGATTGGCCAATCGTTACCTACCTTGTTGCATGGTTGGTGATGACATTGATTCCGTGCTTTGTGTACCACACCTGCTGCTTGGACTTCACCGTCAAACGCTCCGGACTGATCTCCGCCGTTGTTGCCGTCACACTCTCTACTCTTATAGCTCTTATGTGCCGTGGGAGTTTCGGTACCTTTCCGCTGCGCCAACAGGATCTGATCGTGGGCCCCGATCCCTTCGTGAACGCCACCATTCAAAACGGTACCGCTGCGCTTGTTGAAGCCAATAAATCCCGCAAGATGTTGGAACTCAAGGGCGGCGTTCTGGCAGGGCTCAAAAAGGCCGGCTTTCAATCCCCGGAGGAAGCCCTCGCACTGCTCACTGATCTCCGCGGTCAAACGGACACATTAGTGCCCCCTCCCTTGCACCAGCCCCATGTCGTTATCGCCCTTATGGAAGGGATGGGACGTACCGAATTCGAAATCGACTCTCCCACCAACGATATGTTGGGACGACTTCGTCCCGAACTTAAAGACGCCTACGTCTTTAAAAACGGGGTGAGTTCAACGTCGGGCACGTTCCCCTCGCTTGAAAGCCTCGTTTTCGATACCCCCTACACTCCGCTTTCCCAAAGTCGCTACGGACAAAAAGCCTTTCCGTTTGCCAATACCCGTGACTTCAAAAAAGCAGGCTACACCACGGTTTTTCTTACTTCCGGCAGTGAAAAATGGCGCAACATTGACGAAAATTTTCCACGTCATGGCTTTGACCGTATCATCGGTGCGGGGCAACTCAAGGCAAAATACCCACAGGCGGAATACGGAACTTGGGGCGTTGGGGACGAGTGGACGTTCAAGTACGCCAACGAACTCCTCACAGAAGCCGACCAACGAGGCGAGAAACTTCTGATGGTGATTCTCTCCGTCACCAACCATCCGCCGCATCATGTGCCGGACGGCGTCAAAGTGAACCTCGTCAACACGGCAGAACTTCCACCTTTTATCAAGGACGACCGCAACGATGAAGAAACACGGCAGAGACTGCGGACTTACCAGTACGCCGCATCCGCCCTGGGAAATTTCATTCATCGTCTCCGCGAAACGGGACTGCTCAAAAAGACTGCGGTGGCTGCCACGGGCGACCACAATACCCGCTTTAAGTTTGACTCACCGGCTGCATGGTACTGTCAGCAGGCCGTCCCGGTAATGTTCTGGCTCCCTGACGGCGTCTCGACCACCAGTTACGACGCCGACCGTTGGGTCGGTCACCGAGATATCTTCCCAACGATGAAAGCCCTTGCTCTGGGTAAAACACCGGAACTCTGGCAGGGACGGAATCTCTTTGCGGATCACGTTCCTGACGGCATCTATGCTTTTACCAGTATGGGGAACGACGGCTTTGCCATCGGTCGTGCGGGTGCCGTCGCTGTAGACGGGGCGAACTACCGATGCTACGCCGTCGATAAGAACAAAATTAGTCAGACAAGCGCTATCACCTGCACACCGGAACTTAACCGCCTCGGAAATCTCGCCCGAGCCCAGCGCGCCTTGGCGGACTACGTCGTCCGCCGCGGTGTTTTAGAAAACTGACACCAAACAAGTTTCTCCGTAATACACGGCAGAGACAGATTGAAGCTCCTTCATCACTTGTCTCTGCCGGTACCAGGTGTGTGTAGATTTTCGTGTCTAGCGCGGTTTTACGGTTAAGCTTGTTGGTTCGCTAACGGGGGTATTTAACCCCAGGTACTTCGGGGCTGTCAAGCCCCAATTTTTCTAAGTTCATCTTTGATTTTTTTAAGAAGTCTTCCTTTTCGATTGTTGTTTTCATACAAATCCAAGATGAGCCCTCAAACGATGGTTGAAACTCTTTACAGCGATTAAAGACTTGTCTATGAGAGAAGTCCGTTTCTCTCCTTTCTTACTGCAATCGTTTCCAAGACGACCACTCTGTAATCTTTCCGGTATTAAGCCACTCCGCTTCCACCTTGTACTGCGTCCCGGTGGGTTTGGCGGCGTAAAGCAGTCGTTCGGCCCGATGTTCATCCAACTTTGCCCCGCGCAGCCATTCGCCGACGTTGCTGATCTGAATCTGCGCCGGATTTTCTTCAATAGCACCGTCCGTTTTACCCGCCGGTTTAAAGAGAAACAGCGAATCCGGGCGACCGATTTCACCCAAATGACTGCCGAGTCCCGCAATCATCTGCGCCGTATCACCGCCGCCGTGATCAGAAATCAAAATGATGTTGGTATTTTCGTACACCCCGTTCGCTTTCATCCAATCAAACCAATCCCCCATCGCTTTGAGCGCACAACGTTCAAGCGCCAAATGCGCTTCATGCACGCCGTTCGGGCGCAGGACATCCTTCGGTTCCGCCACAATCTTGCAGCGCCCCAATTCCATCTTCCAAGGGGAATGCGTGATTTCCGTATCCATGAATTTCACGGTCGGCACCGATTGATCAACGTTCGACATCTCAGGAAGGAGACTCAAAAAGGCCCAATCACTCTGCGCCCGGCGCGTTAAGGTGTTCTGACGATCCGCACCAGCAATAAACGTATCAATCCAGCGGCCGTCTTTGTAGACCATGTTCTTAAAACTCCAAGGTACCGCCTTAAAGACGCTTACCGCCAGGAGGAACATGTCGCTCTCGCCGCGCCCGATGACTTCGCCCGTCTTTTCCACCCAACGATCGAGGAAACTTTCCCCCACAAAACGAATGGCGAGCGGTTCTTTCCCTTGCCAGCCTTTCGCAATGAGGTTCTTTCTGAGGCGGGCAGGTTCGAGCCAATTGCGTTCATTAAAGGAAACGTCCGTCTTCGGATCGAGCGCCATCACCGTATCGGCGTAACTCGCGTTAATCTTTTCGGCCACCGATACCGACGGTCCCTTGTTGATTTCGCCCACCGACGCGCTGCGGCCACCGAAAATCGTGGCAACGCTCGAAATCGTGTTGTTCCCGGAAGCCATCGCATCCGTGTACCACGTAAAGCCCGTGAGCTTTGCGGTCACGTCCGGCATTTCGTCAATGATTTGACGCATGTGGCCGCCGGAAAACGCATCAAACATCACGATCACCGTGTTCGTGTGGTCTTTGGAGAACCCGAAAAAGCGCTGCGTCCAATCGGGGAGCTTCGCCTGCGTGCCGTTCTCTGCGGTCTGCACTTCGTCCTTTGTGTGCCAACCGCCCTGGCTCTGCCATAACCCCGCGATACCGGCCAGGATGCCGATGCAGCTCAGCACCCCGAAAACCTTCGCCATCTGCGTCACAAACCCCCGGCGCAAAAGCCACAGGAATCCCATCGTCACCCCGGCAAAAACCGCCGCGTCCATCAAAAGGTTCTGTGCAGAATACAACGGCGCGGGTTCCGCAATCTGAAAGGCGTCAATCGTCCCGACATTCAAAGGCAACAGGAATGCGTAAACCGTAAAGAGCACGGCCGTCAGTCCCACTGACATGCCGGCGCCTTTTTCCGTATTTAAAAGTCGCGTCAAATGGTACGTCGCCCACAGTACGACGCCGAAAACCGCGGTCCACACAAGGGATTTTGCAATCACCACGTCAGGTGTTGAAAACGCTTCGGGAGCCGTCGAAAAGGCCTGCAGCGGCAGATACCCCGTCATCAGGATCACCAACCAAACCGACGCTCCAACAAAGAGCTTCGCGGGCGACACCATCGGATACAACCAGTCTTTCAACGGCCGACGAATGTTCCACAAACTCACGCCGATGATCAAAATCAGCAGCCCCGCCTGCAGCGCCAAGTTGTGGCGATTGGAACCGATGAATTGATACTTGTACCAAATCCTCCCAATGTAGTAGCCGCTGAAGAGCGTAAAGACCAGAAGCAGGCGATGGTTCTGCCAAAGCTTCAGGCGCAACGCTTCAACGACGGCACACACTAAAGCCGCGAGGTATAACCCGTCCGATACCCGACTGAATCCCGCCTGCGTCACTTCGTCAATGATGTCCATCTGGTTACTGGACATCAGCGCCAGCACCGTCGCCGCCGCCCACAACACCAACACGGCGCCCGCAAAGAACGCGCTGCCGCGAACTTCGTTTTCCCGGGCGGTATACGCCCTGATCCAAGCCCCCGCTGCCGTCAGTCGTTCCGACAACTTCACGCGTTCCGCCAGGTCGTAGCAGACGTTCTTCGCAAAGGAGAAAATGTTGTTGCAGGTCCAATAGAGCACCAAGCCGCTCGCGGCATCGTACAAAAGCACTAAGAACAACGCCGCCATCGCGTAGAGCTGATTCTTATCTTTCTGCGTGAGGTTCTTCGTGTACACCAAGGCGGATGCGAGGTTGATCACCGTCATTACAAACGGCATCACGTTCACGGAGAAGCCGCCCAAGTGAATCAGCCCGTCGGGCTTTGAAAGATCGGGGAGCCCCAAAAACGACACACCGGCCAACGGTTCAAAGTGACTTAAAAAATGGTAGGCCGCAAAAAAGAACGGTACCTGCAGAAAAAAGCCGACGGAAGACCGTAGCGTCAGCAAGGGCGAATACCCCGCCTGCCGCTGCATCGTGGAAATCATGGCAAAGCGCTCCTGGCCCTTAAAGGTGCGCTTAATCATTTTTTCCTTATCTTCGAAACTCTTACGAAGCGCCCGTTCGTCTTCCTGCCACTTTTCCGCCTTCATATAAATGGGCAGAATGACGAAATTCACCACGAGACTCATGATGAGTACGGCTTCGCCCCAGTCAGCCGTTTTGCCGTACCCCCATAGAAGCGCCGCGTGCATCCAATATTCCAGCGGCGCAATAAACAACGTATACAAGAAATCAAGCACGATCCGCTCCGCTTAATTGGGCTTCCATTTTGATGAGTTCTTCCGCAACGGCACTTCCCGCGCAACCGAAGTTGACAGCATTTTTTTCACGCAGCAGACGAATGCGTTCCGCGCGATCCGTGGTGTCCGTAAGCAGCGTCTTCACGGTTTCCGCCACCGATGCTTCTTGCCCCGGCAGCACGCGCGCCCCCAATTCGTCCATCGCCGCCGTTTCCCATGCCGGGTGCGGTACTTCCCAAGCTTCAAAGCCGTCCTTTAAGGGCCCGTTACCGATCGTCACCACCGGTCGCAGGAACACGAACGCGAAATCAAAAATGACGCCCGAGACGTCCGACACCATCACCGAGGCGCGTGACAATGAGGCAAACCCGTCGGGATTGCGATCCCATTCAATGTTTTTGAATCCTGCGAGTTCCTTTTCCACCGTCGCCATCACGTCCTTGTCGGAAATAAAGCTCTGCGGATGCGGACGCAGAATCACGTGAAAACCCGCTTCTGCCAAAAGGCGCGGCACGAGGCTGCCGCAACGCGAGAGCATTCCGTTACGCCCCCAGGTCGGGGCCACAATCACCGTATTTACTTCCGGCCCCGTCGTCAGTTGCTTCGCGCGTGCAACGAGCCCGTCCAAGTAGGGGCATCCCACCAAGGGCAAAAACTTCGCCGCCGTATGACGAATTATTTCCAGTGCCCGTAGACTCTTGACCTGCCCCTCGCCCGAGCAGAACACCGCGTCGTAATAGTCGAAACTAAAAAGCTTATAGGTGTGCACATCACCCAACGCATGCACTACGTGCACGTACTTTTTCACTCCGGGACTGCGACGAATCTGCAGGACGTCAATCCCCGGCGTCGTCAGTACGAAGATATCGGCTTCCAAAAAGCCCAGCGCCGTGTAGGCCGTATTGCCGGTGCCGATAAACCTCGCCGTCACGAGCGACTTAAATTTCGTATCGTCCACGTCAAAGACCGGATCATTTTCGGCAGACGTCAAGTACGTCACGGGAACTCCGCGTTTCACCAACGCCATCAGCACCGGACGCCACGTCGACCAATAGCTCTTTGATTCCGAATAAATGACGATCCTATTTTTCTTCAAATCGTCCTTGCGTCCCGTCGCTCGGTAGATAAGGCTGCGGATCACAGACGGGAGTTTCCGCGCCACAAAGTAAGCGCTCGACACCAACCCCACCACCACGGACAACAACATGCTCCCCGTACCGGGATCCAAATACGCCCAAGCATCCGTCGGCGCCAAAACGACGGCCGCTGCCGACAGCACCCACGCTTTGTCTTTCTGCCACAAGGAAATAAGGTTCTGCATTTAGGCCCCGTGCTGCAGCGTTTTCTTAAGATCATCCAATGCGTCCGTCGCGCTGTTGTGCTTGCCGATCTTTTCCATCGACTGGACGGCACGGATGACGCGTTCGCGCAATTCGGTGGAACTCACGCCTTCGGTGCGCGGAAAAATCACCAACCGCTTCGGATCAATGACGTTGGAATTGTCCGCCCCGTGCACCAACAAGTCGCAACGGCACCGGTTGACGAAGTCTTCCGTAATCAACCACGGACTTTCCACGACTTCCGTCACATACTTCACGGCTTCCAAAACTTCTTTGCGCTCGTCAAAGGAAAGTTCCGGCTGATACCCTTTTTTCGTACGGACTTCATCGTCCGACGTCAGAGCAACCACCACGTCCCCCAACGCCGCCGCTTTCTTCAAAAGCCGGATATGGCCGTGATGAATGAGGGTGGCCGACATGTCCACCATGATGCGCGGGCGTTTCCCCGCCGTAACCGCCGTCTTCAGCATACGTCCTCGGAAATGTGAAATGCACGTCAAAAACGCGTCAAATAATCATAAAATGTAGGTATCGGCGCCGCTTCCCACGGCAAAGCGGCGGCATTTTAACGGCATTACTCGGAAAACGCCCGATTTTCAGCCGATTTCAGAAAGAAAATAACGCAATACGCCATGTTTGCCCTTTATCCTGCCCACCGTACCTACACCCAATGGTCTGTCGGCCCCGGCCTCACCCAAGCGAGTGCGGGGACGCTCACCATGGTGTTTTCCGACTCACCGGCGCAGGCGGCACTCACCACGGCAATGCCCCGCTACCCGGAGTTAATGGCTTCCGGTCAGAGCTTTCGTCGGGGCGGCCACACGCTGACCGGTATTTTCGACCTCAACGGTATACCCGTCTTCGGTAAGTATGTCGATTTCCGCAAAAAGAAACTCTGGAGTCGGCTTCGCTACAACTTTATGCCCTCCCGCGGCCTCTGGTCCGCCTTCATGGCGCACATTTTGGAAAACCACCACCTGCCGACCCCGAAGGTCTTAGGCGCCGGCGAAGTCCGGGAGAACGGGCTTATTGCCGAAAGCTACATCTTTAACGAAGTTCTGCAGACGGAAGACATCGAGCATTACATCCGCCGTACCACACGGGATCTGTCGTCCGTCCGGGCCACCGCGGCACTTTTAATGCAGAACCTGCGGCGCTTGCACGACATCGGCATTACCCACGGCGACCTCAAACTGGACAATTTTTACGTCACCCCCGAAGGCCGTCTCGGTTTTTGGGATCTGGACGCCACGCTCTTCTGGCCCCGCGGTATTTCAGCGCTCTCCCGGTGGCGCAATGTCGGTAGTCTCATTGCGAATCTCATGACGGCCTTTGACGGCACGTCCGCCCCCCTGCCGACACGCGAGGACTTTATCCGCCTCTGCTGCGAGGCCTACGGCCGCGGTGATCCGGCGTTCGTGCGCCTCATGGTGTCGTATTGGCTGCGCCGTCGGCATCTCACACACTTCTGACGTTTCAGCGCCTCAACGTCACCACCCGCACCGCGAGTGCCGACAAGAAAATCAACGTACTCATCGCCGCCCCTTCGGACTTCAGTGACGTACTTCACGGCTTCGAGAATTTCTTTTCGCTCGGCAAAATTTAATTCCGGCGTGTAGCCCTTCTTCGACTTCACCTCGGCGTCGCTCGTCAACGCCACCACCACGTCCCCCAATTCCGCTGCTTTCCTGAGTAACCGAATATGCCCGTGGTGAATGAGCGTCGCGGTCATGTCCACCATGATGCGGGGGCGTTTTGTTGGGGTCGTTACGGATTGCATACGTCACCTGAAGAGTCAATGACCGGTCGAATTTGACCAAATTTTTAACTGTACCTTTCTCGGTACAATGGCGCTTTCGTTCAGACGTTACCGTGCCCCTTCTATGCGCCCGTTTTCTCTCCTACCTCTGTTGGCCGTCGCCTTAGCGTCCTTCGCTGTCCCGGCTCAAAGCGTGCGCACGTTTGAAGGCACCGATCTTTACGCGGACGTGCCGCCCATGACGCCGGCGCAGGCTTTTGCCGCCCCCGTCATCGAAAAGGCCCTTCCCGCGTCGGAACCCCCGGAAAGCGAAGTCCGGGCGTCAGACGATCAGCCTGCCACCGAACGCAGCAATACCGCAAGCGACGATGCTTCGGCCGACATCTGGGATCGGATCCGCCGAGGGTTTGCGCTGCCGCCCCTTAAAACGGCCCGCGGGCGAAACGCGCTGAAACAGTATGCGCGACACCCGGATTATTTCCGCCGGGTGTCCGACCGCGCCGGCAAATACCTCTACCACATCGTGGAAGAAGTCGAAGCCCGCGGCATGCCCACGGAATTGGCGCTGCTCCCTTTCGTTGAAAGCGCCTTTCAACCCGAAGCTCTCTCCTACGCCAAAGCCTCGGGCCTGTGGCAATTCATGCCGAGCACCGGCACCATCTTTTCCCTGCAGCAGAATTTCTGGAAAGACGAGCGGCGCGACGTTCTCGAAAGCACCCGGGCGGCGCTCGATTACCTCGCGAGACTGCACGATCGGTTCGGGGACTGGCAGTTGGCGCTTGCCGCCTACAACTGGGGGGAAGGCAGCGTCACCCGCGCCATCCGCCGCGCGCAGGCCCGAGGCAGGGCCACGGACTACAGCCACCTCAGAATGCCCCGGGAAACGGCGTGGTACGTTCCGAAACTGATGGCCGTCAAGGAAATCGTGGAGCACCCGGAAAAATACGGCGTGACGCTCCCTGAGATTGAAAACGCCCCCTACTTCGTGAAGGTTACCAAGAGCCGTGACATCGACGTGCAGACGGCGGCCCTTTTGGCAGAAATGGATCCGGACGAATTTAAGCAGTTGAACCCCGGTTTCAATCTCCCCGTGATCGTCGCGAGTCACAACTCGAGTTTCTTACTCCCGATTGACCGCGTCGGTCTCTTCATGAACAACCTCGCGCGCTGGGTGGAAACCGGAAAACCGCTCTCCTCCTGGATGCTCTACCGCGTGGCAGTCGGGGAGTCGCTCGCGGACATCGCCGGAAAAACCGGCATGACGGAAGCAGATCTGCGGCGCATCAATCGGATTCCGGCGGGGCGCAAGGTGTTGGCAGGCTCTTCCCTTCTCGTCGACGCTGGGGATGCGGACGCCCCGGCAATTCTCGAAGAAGATGCCGCGGCAGGCGTGAAACTTGCCGCTCCCGAAGTGCGGCGCGTCGTCTACCGCGTACGACGCGGGGACACCATTTACGAGATTGCGAAGCGCTTCGGCGTCACGCAGCGGTCCTTACGCAAAACCAATCGCTTGAGAAGCAATCAGCTTCGAATCGGGCAGCGCCTTATCGTCGTCGTGGCACCCGGCACCAAATCGCGGGCACTCCCGACGCGAACCGTGGACGGCGCCCGTATTTACCAGGTGAAAAAAGGCGACACCTTCGCTTCCATCGCCCGACGATTTAAAACGTCGGTTTCGCGGCTTAAACAGGCCAACGGCTTGAAGACGAATCAGCTCAAAATCGGGCAACGGCTTGTTATTCGTTGATCCCAATCGAATTATTTTGCCGCACGGGTTTCCGGTAAAGACGCGCCCAATCACGCTGCGCCCGTCGGCAGTCGGCAAAGCCCTTCTGCTTACGGGAAAAAATGCAGTGAAGCCGTCGTCATCGTTCACGTTGCCGCAACAGGCGTACCGCGCGTCATTTCGTTACGTTTTTTCCGCTTTCCGCCGCTTGTTCTCCGTCCGCTTTTTTTGTATAGTTCGCAACACTCAACGGCAGGTGTTGCGAACCCACGAAGTTCACCGCCTCCGCTATTTCTTCCCGGCCGATTTCCGCCGACTTTTCCTCGCACACATTACCTTCTGAAAGTGACGATAAAACGTCCGACCGTGCCCGAACTGCGTTCCTGCAGCCCGGGGGATTTCCGACCGATCTGATTTTCCTTATAAGGATCCTTGCGATGAGCGACATCCGCAACGTAAACGACAGCAATTTTGAAACCGAGGTGAAGGCCGTCGCCGACAAGCCGGTCTTCGTGGACTTCTGGGCCCCGTGGTGCGGTCCCTGCCGTATGGTAGCCCCCCTGATGGAAGAAGTCGCCGACACCTACGACGGCAAAATCGTCGTCGCCAAGTACAACGTGGACGAAAGCAACGGCGTGGCGGCTGACAACGGCATCCGCGGCATTCCGACAATTCTCGTCTACAAAAACGGCGAAGTCGTGGGGCAGCACGTCGGGGCGTTGTCCCGCTCGCAGCTTGCGGCCTTCATCGAGCAGTACTGCTAATCCCCTTTTTTGGCCGGCTCTGACGCCGGCTTTTCCCTTTCTGCAGCAAAATGCATCTTTCCGAGCTTAAAACTCTTCACATCAGCCAGCTTCTGGACATGGCTTCTGAGCTTGAAATCGACAACGCTCAGCGCATGCGCAAGCAGGAACTGATGTTCGCCATCCTTAAAAAGCGCGCTAAAGCGGGCGAACAGATTTTCGGCGACGGGACGCTTGAAGTCCTGCCCGACGGTTTTGGTTTCCTCCGCAGTCCCGACACAAGCTACCTCGCTTCGACGGACGACATCTACATCTCGCCCTCGCAGATCCGCCGCTTTAATCTTCACACCGGGGATTCGATCGAAGGCGAAGTGCGCATTCCCAAAGACAACGAACGTTATTTCGCTCTCGTCAAGGTAGATACGGTGAACGGCCTCGCCCCTGAGAGCCTCAAGCACCGCATGCTCTTTGAAAACCTGACGCCGTTGTTCCCGAGCGAACCGCTGCAGTTGGAACGCAACATGCGCGGCGAGGAGAACATCACGGGGCGCTTGATCGACATCATCGCCCCTATCGGCAAGGGACAGCGCGGCCTCATCGTCGCGAGCCCCAAGTCCGGCAAAACGGTTCTGATGCAGAACATCGCCCACGCCATTACCGCGAACCACCCCGACTGCGTTCTGATCGTTCTTTTGATTGACGAACGCCCGGAAGAAGTGACCGAAATGCAGCGGTCGGTGAAAGGCGAAGTCGTCGCTTCCACCTTTGACGAACCCGCGACGCGCCACGTGCAGGTTGCGGAAATGGTGATTGAAAAAGCCAAGCGCCTCGCGGAAAGCAAAAAGGACGTCATCATCCTTCTTGACTCCATTACGCGTCTCGCGCGTGCCTACAACACCGTGGTGCCGAGCTCCGGCAAAGTGCTGACGGGCGGCGTCGACGCCAACGCCCTGCAGCGCCCCAAGCGCTTCTTCGGCGCGGCGCGCAACATCGAAGAAGGCGGCTCCCTCACCATTCTGGCGACGGCCTTGATTGACACCGGTTCCCGCATGGACGACGTGATCTATGAAGAATTCAAGGGCACGGGCAACATGGAAATTCACTTGGAACGGCGTCTCGCGGAAAAACGCGTGTACCCCGCCATCAACGTGAATCGTTCCGGCACCCGCCGCGAAGAGCTGCTCCTCAAACCGGACGTTCTGCAGAAGGTCTGGGTGCTCAGGAAACTCCTCTACGATATGGACGAAATCGAAGCGATGGAGTTCCTTCTCGACAAGATCCGCAGCACGAAGAGCAACAACGAGTTCTTCGACATGATGCGCCGCGCAAGCTGAGGTACGTCATGGCAACGTCGGTTTCTCCTTTTTGGCCTTACCCGCGGATCGTGGCGCACCGCCTCTGCGGGACGCTCGCTCCGGAAAACACGCTGGCTGCTCTTAAAAAAGCGGCGTCGATCGGCGTCAAGGCCGTGGAAACCGACGTTATGCTCACCCGGGACGGGGTGGCCGTCATCAGTCATGACCCCGTCTTAGGGCGCGCGGTCGCTTCCGACGCCGCCGTTGCGGATCTCACGCTCACAGACCTGCGGGAACTCGATGCCGGCATCCGGTTCGGCGCCGAGTGGCGCGGGGAAAAAGTGCCTCTTTTGACGGAAGTCATTGACTTTGCTCTTTCGCACGGGATTTTTCTCAATCTCGAAATCAAACCGTCCTCAGACGACTTGGCGGACGCTACGGCGCGGGAAACTGTGCGTATCGTGCGGGAACGGTTTTCCGGAGTCGCGCAGCCCCTCATCTCCTCATTTTCCCGAGCGGCGCTCAAAGCCGCTCAAACCGCGGCGCCCGACATTCCCCGGGGACTGCTCTTAGAAGGCCATGTGTCTGACTGGGTGACCACTGCCCTTACCCTTCAAGTGCGCACGGTGCATCCCGACGCTTCCATGAATGCCGCTTTTGCGGCCGAAGCTCACGCTCACGGCTGGGGCGTCATGGCCTGGACGATTGATGATCCCGCCGAAGCCCAAAAGCTCTTGGGGTACGGCGCGGATGCACTCTGCACCAATCGGCCGGATCGGTTGCTGCGCCTCGGCCGTTGACGTTTTCTGCGCCGTGAACGACGGAGATTCTCTACCGCGTCAGCAGAGCTTGCGCTGCTGATCACTTCGGTGAATTCCTGCTGCTGATTCGGCGCCGGCTTTTTAGACCGGCCCGAATTCACGTGAGCCTGAGCATTCTTCTCAGACTCCCCACAGGCTAACGAGCTTCGTCCTCACTCAGAATATGTCAAGATACTTCGAGAAGAATTTTTTGGGATCACTCGCCGCTAGGCAGGCCGTGAAAGCTGGCTTTCACGGCTGCCCCGCGATTATGCGATCCGCAGCGCGTCAAGCCGCCGAACCCAAGAACGCCTGTGGCAGACCATTGACGCCGGTGATCCGGAAGCCTTCAGCAAAATAGCGAGGCTCATCGCGCTCAGAAACCAAGAAAATTTCCGAGAAGGCGGCCCCGAGGCAGACAATCAGCCCGCCTCAGACCTCAAAGCCCCATCATCGGCACCGATTCTTGACGTTCTCTCCGCCGTGAACGACGGAGATTCTCTACT
>ULUT01066922.1_pt1 | contig 35998 bp, 26 predicted proteins | sample 1958691 | NCBI WGS metagenome assembly ULUT01 (sample SAMEA4835766, study PRJEB28245) | human gut metagenome | biome: gut microbiome; material: fecal sample | place: Denmark | collected 2008 | reverse complement strand
TTCTTAATAATAGTGTCCAATATGATTGACAAACCTACATTGCAAGAGCTAAAAAAAACAATTTTTGCAGGAAATTTACGCTATCCTGCAAATTATTTATAAAAAGTTTAAATCTATTTTTGATACTCCTCAGCAAGCACCTGTTCACACCAAAGTATAAGATCTGCGAAATCTTCCTTGTCAAGATAGGAGAAATACTTGTTCACAGCCTCACCCTCAGCAGCTTCTATGGTGTCCGTCAGGCAATAGCCGTCAGAGGAAATAGTTATCTCTGTTTTGGTGTTCTCTTTAAGTCCTAAAGTTATCTGTATAAAATCAAGTCCCGGATCTTTAGACGGCGCCGTCCTGTATGAAGCGTTGCCGAAGCTGTCTATCATTTTCACAAGCTCGTTGTAATCATCATGATCGGCAAGATAGCATTCTCCGTATTCTCCGCCTACTTTCACACAAACCTTTGCATATGCGCCCTCGTAGATATCATAATTATAAAAGTCATCAAAGCAAGCATAGTATATGCCGCCATTCTTTGTGAGCTTATAAAAGCCTTTGTACGCCTTATTTGTATCTATGCTGTCGGCTGATATCTTCTCAACAAAATCCCACTTATCCGAGCCGTCTGATGACACAACATTTTTACCGTCAGGAAACATAAGTGAATAAACAGCGTCCGTGCCGCTGTCATCAGCCTGCGACTCATATGTATAAAGGCTGTCAGCGGAGAATTTCTTATGCTTATAGTCACTTAAATTTCCGTCGCTGTCATATTTCATATACTGCATAGGAGCGTTGCGCTCTTTATCATAAGAAAGCTGTAAAATACCATTGCTCACCACAGTTATTTCAGTGTACTCATCAGCTTCAAGCACAACGTTTCCGGACTTGTCAAGAAGTCCCACTGCTCTGCCGTCACGATAAGTGAAGAAAAGATCTGCAAGAAGCTTTTCACATTTATATCCCTCAAAAGGCTGCTCCTCAACCTCGGCAACATACTGAGTGCTGTCAAAGCTTGTATAAAGCTTTCGTGAAAGCTCGTCAAGGCTTTTTATTTTATTCAGAAACTCCGGAAATTTGTATTCCTTGACCTTCACATTGCTTGGTTGAGCTGAGTCGCTTGTCTTTATCTGCGACACCGCAGACGACTGTGTTGTTTCTTTGTCTTTTTCACAGCCAAACATAGAAATTGTCAGCGTCAATGCAAGCGCAAGAGCCGCACATTGTTTTCTTTTTGTCATCGTTATCCCCTCGTATTTTATTTTGTTATCTCACAGCACGAGCCGTTACACTATATTATAATACACAAATCTGATTTTTGCAAGATATATTAAAACTTTTTATTCTTTATCATAGCAGTATGGTAATACGCTAAATGTTATAAAAGTGTTAAATGTTTAAAAGTGCCTTTACATATAGAATGTTTTGTGCTATAATATTCTAGTGGCAGTATTGATTTTAATAAATATCTGCTACTAATTTTGCTGTTTTATGGCAAGGAGGATAAAATTAAATGGTTAGAGCGATTGTCGGCGCAAACTGGGGCGACGAGGGTAAGGGCAAGCTTACCGATATGCTTGCTGAAAAGTCTGATATAGTAGTAAGATTTCAGGGCGGTGCTAACGCAGGACATACTATTGTAAATCACTACGGAAAGTTCGCTTTGCACACTTTGCCTTCCGGCGTATTCTATGATCACACAACAAATATTATCGGCAACGGTGTTGCACTTAATATCCCTGTATTTTTCAATGAGCTTAAAAAGGTAACTTCCGAAGGCGTTCCAATGCCTAAGATACTTATTTCCGACAGAGCGCAGATGGTAATGCCATATCACGTTTTGTTCGATCAGTACGAAGAAGAAAGACTCGGAAAGGCAAGCTTCGGCTCAACAAAATCGGGTATTGCACCTTTCTATTCTGATAAATATGCAAAGATAGGTTTCCAGGTACAGGAGCTGTTCGACGAGGAAGCTCTCAAGACAAAGATCAAGAGAATTCTTGAAACGAAGAACATTCTTCTTGAACACCTTTATCATAAGCCTCCTATCGACGCTGATGAGCTTTTCAATACTCTTATGGAATACAAGGAAATGGTAGCACCATACGTTTGCGATGTATCTGCTTTCCTTTGGAACGCTATCAAAGAGGGCAAGAACGTTCTTCTTGAGGGTCAGCTTGGCTCACTGAAGGATCCTGACCACGGTATCTATCCAATGGTAACATCTTCATCTACACTGGCAGCATACGGTGCTATCGGTGCAGGTATACCTCCTTATGAGATAAAGACTATCGTAACAGTTGTTAAGGCTTATTCTTCCGCAGTAGGCGCAGGCGCATTCGTTTCTGAGATATTCGGCGACGAGGCTGACGAGCTGAGAAGGAGAGGCGGCGACGGCGGAGAGTTTGGTGCAACTACAGGCAGACCTAGAAGAATGGGTTGGTTCGACTGCGTTGCAACTAAGTATGGCTGCCGTATCCAGGGCACAACAGACGTTGCTTTCACAGTAGTTGACGTTCTTGGCTATCTTGACAAGATACCTGTATGCGTAGGCTATGAGATAGACGGCGAGGTAACAACAGACTTCCCTACAACAAGAAAGCTCGAAAAGGCAAAGCCTGTTATCGAAGTTCTCGACGGCTGGAAGTCAGACATCAGGGGCATCAAAAAGTATGAAGATCTTCCTGAAAACTGCAAGAAGTATATCGACTTCGTTGAAAAGCATATCGGCTTCCCTATCACAATGGTTTCAAACGGACCAAAGAGAGAGGACATCATCTACAGAGAAAGCCCACTTTCAAAGTAATTTCAGATATCACAAAAGGCTGCGGCAAAAAGTCGCAGCCTTTTTTCTATATTTTTGCCTTGTTAAGGAGATAGAGGATATCTTTTGGAGAATAAGCTTCTACCGCTCCGTCACGGAGAAGCGCACACTGTCCTGCGTATTTCTCGCTGAAAATGTCATGAGGCGGTATAACAAAAACGTCTTTATTCTGGGATAAAGCATGATTTACAGTATTCAGCGTGCCACTGCGTATTCCTGCTTCAACCACAAGAACGCAATGTGAAAGTGCCGAAACAATGCGGTTTCTTATACGAAAATTCTCAGGAACAGGTCTTGCCTGCGGGAAAAATTCAGATATGGCTACCCCATGTGTTGCTATCTCACGCTTGAAGCCCGTCCTGCCACGAGGATAATCATATTCTAGCCCACAGCCCATAACAGCTACAGTGCTTCCACCTGCACGCATTGCACTGCGGTGTGCGGCAGTGTCGATACCCATAGCAAATCCGCTTATGATATTTACCCCACGTTCTGCAAGAAAACTTGAAAACTCCTCCGCCACGGCTACAGAATAATCGCTTGGTTCTCTAGTGCCGATAATGGCAACGCTCTTTTCAATAGACAGACAGCTTACATCGCCACGGCAGAAAAGCACAGCAGGTGGACATTCTATCTGTTTCAACCGTTCAGGATAAAGAGGATCGTCAGGGGTGAGGATATATATACCCTTTTTCTCGCAGTATTCAGCCACCTGTTTCGCCTGAAAGAACGTACAGCAGGCTATCTTTTCAGCCTCCTGCTGAGTAACATATCCACAGCGCAGTGACAATAGATCATCGCACATTTCTTCAACGCTGTCATAATATGACATAACGTCCCACAAACGCTTGTCCGCAGGTCCGAACGCAACATCGAGCCACAACCACAACAGCTTTCTGTCTGTATTTTCGATCATTTTAACAGCTCCCCTCGTCGGCAGATTTCTTTTAATCTTATTGTATCATATTTTATTGTTAAAAACAACAAAATTTTATAGCATTTTGGTTAAATCAAACGATTTCGGTTGAAATGGGCAAGACCATATGTTATAATGGATATTGAAAATTTGAACTTGAAAGGAATGCTGCTTAATGGTAAACAAGCTTGACCTCAGCGGAGAATGGCTGCTGTGTCTTGATAAGGAATGTAAGGGTACTGACCTTGTTTTTGATGATACAATAAACCTTCCAAACACTACTTCCAACGCTAAAAAAGGCGAATACAATACTGAGAGAGAAACAGGCTTTCTTACAGACACATATAAATTTGAGGGCTTTGCATGGTTCAAAAAAAACGTTGACTTCTCTGCTCTGCAATGTGAAAATCTTAAACTTTATCTTGAAAGAACAAGAATAACTGAACTTTATATAGACGGCAAAAAGATAGGCAGGCAGGAGAGCCTTTGCACTCCGCACATCTATGACCTGAACGAGTATATCGGTACTGGCATACATGAAATGACTATCTGCGTTTCAAATGTTGGCTACAAGACCAAGGGTGGACACCTGACTTCACCTGACACTCAAACCAACTGGAACGGAATCACAGGACGCATCGAGCTTATAGGCTACAAAAACGCCCACGCTGAAAATGTTATGCTTTGGTGCGATATCCACAGCAAGACAGTAAGAGTAACAGCCAACATAACAGGCGGAAAAAGTGGAAAAGCTGTCATAAGTGCTGAGAGCTTCAACAGCGAAAAGAACCATACACCTGCTGTGCAGAGCTTTGAATACACAGACGGCAAGCTTGACGCTTTATACAAAATGGGCGACGATTGCCTGCTTTGGAGTGAGCATGAGCCTAATCTCTACAAGCTGAGAATAGATATCGACGGCGACATGAGCGAGCATATCATCGGTATGCGTGAGTTCAGAACTGAGGGTGGAAAGTTCACCATAAACGGCAAAAAAACCTTTCTCAGAGGAAAACATGACGGCATGATATTCCCTAAGACCGCTTTTGCACCTACCGACCTTGAGGAATGGCTGAGGATAATGAAGATATCAAAGTCATACGGCATGAACCACTACCGCTATCACACCTGCTGTCCCCCTGAGGCTGCGTTTATCGCTGCGGATATGCTTGGAATTTATATGGAGCCACAGCTTCCTTTCTGGGGAACTATCACAGAAGAGGGCGAGGAAAACCACAATCAGGAGGAGCAGGATTTTCTCGTTGAAGAGGGCTTCAATATGCTGAGATACTTCGGCAACCACCCTTCTTACTGCATGATGTCAATGGGAAATGAGCTTTGGGGCTCAAAGAAGATACTCAACGATATAATAGGCGGCTACAAGAAATTTGACAACAGACACCTTTACACACAAGGTTCAAACAATTTCCAGTGGTTTCCTAACGTTATAGAAAATGACGATTTCTTTGTTGGCGTAAGACTTGCAAACGACAGGCTTATAAGAGGCTCATACGCTATGTGTGACGCTCCACTTGGTCATATTCAGACTGACAAGCCTGCGGCAAATCACGATTATGACAGCATTATAAGACCTAAGAAGCAGGCAAGCTCCACGGAAATTTCAGAGGACGGCACTGTTCAGATACAGTACGGCACGACCATGAAAACTGTCAAGGCAAGCGAAGCTGACGCAGATTTTATCCCTGAAGTGCCTATCGTCACTCACGAAATAGGTCAGTATGAAACTTATCCGAACTTCAAGGAGATAGAGAAATACACAGGCTCCCTTAAAGCTAGAAACTTTGAGGTATTCAGAGAAAGACTTGATGAAAAGGGTCTGCTTCCGCTGGCTGAGGATTATTTCAAATGCTCAGGCAAGCTTGCTGTGCAATGCTATAAGGAAGAAATGGAGGCTGTTTTCCGTTCAAGACTTCTCGGTGGTTTCCAGATACTCGATATTCAGGATTTCAGCGGTCAGGGTACTGCCCTTGTGGGTGTACTTGACGCATTCATGGACAGCAAGGGACTTATCACAGACAGCGAGTGGAGAGAGTTCTGCAATGACGCTGTTGTAATGGCACGTTTTGACTGCTATGTTCTTGAAGCTGGCAGCAGCTTCAAGGCGCACACAGAGCTTTGCAATTACAGACCTGACCTTAAAGAAGGCAAGCTTATTTGCACTCTCACTCTTGAAAACGGTGATGTCATTGGCAAGGTCGAAAAGAATTTTGTTGCAGAAGGCAACTACACTGACATTTGCGATGTAGAGTTTACTCTCCCACAGGTAACAAAGAACACAAAGACTGTGCTTGCACTTGAAATTGAGGGTACTGACATACGCAATCACTATGACCTTTGGGTGATACCGACAGTTGAAAAGACAGATATAAGCGGCGCGTATATTTTCGACGAGGTGAACGCTGAGGCTGAGAGCCTGCTGAAACAGGGCAAGACAGTGCTTATCGTCCCTGACCTTTCAAGGCTTGAAAATTCTATTGAGGGCTTCTACTGTCAGGACTTCTGGTGCTATCATATGTTCTGTATCATCTCACAGATGATGAAAAAACCTGACCCTGTTGGCACAATGGGACTTCTTATCGACACCGACCACCCTGCTCTTGCAGGCTTTGCAGGGGAAAAATACTCAACGCCACAGTGGTGGGAGATAGTTCAGAACTCACGCTCGGTTATTCTTGACGACTTTAAGGGCGAGAAAAATGTTATCGTGAGAACTATCGACAACTTTGACCGCAACCACAATCTTTCACTCCTCTACGAGTATGAAAAGGATGGCGGCAAGGTGGTAGTTTGCTCATGCGATTTTGATAAGCTTTCCCACTCCCCTGAGGGACGTGCGTTCATAAAGTCTGTTGTTGACTATGTAAAAAACTAACCGAATATTTATTGCTAAGGGCTGTACTGTTTTGCGGAACAGCCCTTATTTTGTTTGTGCTTGTTGCATAAAACGCCCACAAAACATTTGTCTGATATAACAAAAGTGCCGACACTACAGTGGCATATGGTTCACTTATTACGAAAAATGTGTTATAATTTAGGTGTATGTTATACAGGAAGGTGATGTTAAGTGCCAAAAGTAAAACGTTATAAATACAAGAATATTGCAGCGGCTCTTGCCATACTGCTTTTGATCATTCTGGGAATATCTACATCGTGCAGTTCAAAGGCTGACAGCCCGAAGAAAATTTCCGACAGCTCGTCAAACTCCTCTGCGGTCAAGGCTGACAGCAGCAGTAAAAAAGCTGTAAAAAAGCTTACGGGCAATTATATGTATGTTACCGCAAAAAACAAAACTGATATGGTAAATGGAGATCTTGTTCTTGTCAATGGCGACCACTCATTCACCGGTACAGTGAATAACACAGACACAGTTTATTCCTATTTGTTTGACAAGAACGGAAGTCAAATAATGTCCACCAGCAGCACTCAACTGACGGCTAAAAAAGAGACCTTTGAAGCCTTTGGCAAAATGGGCAATGATTTTTATGCTGACAAGAAGATATCAACACTTATGATAAACACAGCTATGCCTGCGGAAGATGATGAAGACAGTAGCTATGCCTGCTACGAGCATGACACTGGACTTGCCTTTGACCTGCATCTTTATGACGCAAGCACAGGCGCATATCCTGAGTTCACAGGCGAGGGAGATTATAGTTGGATATCTGAAAACTGCTGGAAATACGGACTTATCCTCAGATACCCAGAGGACAAAGCTGACATCACAGGTGTAAGCCCTATGGCTTATCATTTCAGATATGTTGGGATACCACACGCTGAGATAATGACAGCAAACAAGCTTTGCCTTGAAGAATACATAGATTTTGTCAAGGACTATACATTTGAAAAACCGCTTACATTCACGGCTTTTGATGACACTGAGTATTCAGTTTACTACGTTGCCGCAGACAAGGGCAGCACCACGAACGTGCCTGTTCCACTTGACGACAGCAACAATGAGCGTCCTAACACTATCTCAGGCAACAACGTTGACGGCTATATCGTCTGCGTGAATATGACAGAAAATGCAGCACCTGCTGACTCGTCCTCTCAGACAGACCAGCAGGCGGCTACAGAATAAATTTTTCGGAGGAAATAAAATGCTTAAAGAAACAGTAGAAATAAAAGTAGATTATGAAAAGGCTGGCGTTTCAGGCGAAGGCTGCGCACCTGTGCTTGATTGCTATTACAACACACTCACTGAGGAAATAGGCAGAAAGAAGCACAAGGCAATTATAATCTGCCCGGGCGGAGGATATGATTGGTGTTCTGAGCGTGAAGCTGAACCTGTTGCATTCAGATTTTTGGGTGCAGGCATATGCGCATTTGTGCTAAGATACTCATGCGTCAAGAAAAGATTTCCTACTGACGCTTTGGAATGTGCGGCGGCTGTCAAGTATGTTAGAGATAATGCGGAGAAATTTGACATTGACCCTGACAAGATAATAGTATGCGGTTTTTCAGCAGGCGGACACCTTGCGGCAACAATGGCAAACTTCTGGAACAGCGAGCTGCTCACAAAGCCTCTTGGCTGCAATCCTGAGGACATCAAGGTAAACGGCTCTATCTTGGGCTATCCTGTTATCACATCCGACCCTGAATACACTCATGAAGGCTCAATACTCAATATTATTGGCGAGGAAAAATCATCGGAGCTCAGAGAGCTTGTTTCAATGGAGAAGAGAGTATCGGAGAACACTCCTCCTACATTCATCTGGCACTGTGCTGATGATGGCTGTGTAAGGGTTGAGAACACACTTTGGTATATGTGCAGTCTTTCAAAGTATCACATTCCATTTGAGAGCCACATTTATGAATACGGTGGACATGGACTTGCATTGTGCGACGAAACCACTGCCACATGGGAAGGTCACTATCAGCCGGTGGCGGCTCATTGGGCAGAGGCGGCTATTGATTGGGTACATAGACTATAAAAATATGTGCGTGTGGCAACATAATTAAGCTAAAAAAATGACTCACATCAATTTGATAGATACTCATATATACATTTTCAAAGAACTAATATGAATGACCTATATAGTGAACTATGAACAGAACAGGTAGATACCTCAATTGAGTTATCTACCTGTTTTTATTTATCCTTTTCTCTGCACTCGTATGATCTGTTAATAAGTTGGATATGTTTTGACATGAGTCATTTTTTATCAAGAATATTGAGTATCCCTCGGGATATATGTTAAATCTGTTGGTTATCCCCAAACTTCCTCTGCGATTTCCTTAACAAGTGCAAGCTTTGCCCACTGTTCCTCCTCTGTGAGCTTGTTGCCTATCTCGCAGGACGCAAAACCACACTGTGGGCTAAGGCAAAGTCTGTCAAGTGAGATGTACTTTGCAGCATCGTGGATACGGTCGATAACAGTCTGCTTGTCCTCAAGCTCAGGTTTCTTTGATGTGATAAGTCCGAGGACTACCTTCTTGTCGCCGCTTACAGCTTTCAAAGGTTCAAAGCCACCTGAACGCTCATCATCAAATTCAAGATAATATGCGCTTACGTTTTCACCTGCGAAAAGTGTTTCTGCAACGCTGTCATAAGCACCGCTGCTTGCATATGTTGAGTGGAAGTTACCACGGCAAACGTGAGTTGTGATAACAAGATCCTCAGGCTTGCCCTCGATAGCAAGGTTGTTTATTCTCAGCAGAAGTCTTTTTATATCCTCAAGTCCTGCGTCGTCAACTCCAAAAATAGCCTTTGCATTAGGGTCAACTATCATGCCCCATGAGCAATCGTCAAACTGAATGTTGCGGCAACCTGCTGCGTAAAGATCAGCGATGACTTTTCTGTAGCCCTTTGCGATATCCTGAACAAGCTCTTCTGTATCGTTATAATACTTCTTTGTGTTCTCCAGTGCGAAAGGCATTATCATCTGCTCAAGAAACTGTGCAGGTGCAGGGATAGTCTGCTTTGCGACTGTGTTCTCGTCCTCGAGAGCCTTAACAAATTTAAAATGCTCAACAAATGGGTGGTCGCCAACTGATACCTTGCCTGTGAGATATGTATCGTCTATCATTGCGGCCTCGCCATGGAATGGCAGACCTGTCTGTGTCTTGCTGTGACCAACGCCATTGAAGCCCCACATAAAGTCAAGATGCCATGTTGCTCTGCGGAACTCGCCGTCTGTGATGATATGATAACCAGCCTTTTTCTGCTTTGCAACGAGATCAAGGATAGCCTTATCCTCTACCTCTTTAAGCTGCTGGGCTGTGATAGCGCCCTTTTCAAAATCTGCTCTTGCCTTTTTCAGATAGTCAGGTCTGAGAAAGCTGCCCACAAAATCGTAGCGGCATGGTGCTTTGATATTATTGCTCATTTTTATTACCTCTTTCATTTTATTATAGTTTATTTCCTATTGGTTTGCTGGTATTTAGTATAGCACGAAAAAGGGCGATAGTAAAATATTTATTTCTGTGGGATAGATATAGTTTCAAACTATAACGGATCGAATAGTTTGCTTGACTTTGGGGCATATGGTGTGGTATAATGAATAATACGATATAGTTAGACGATAAATCGAGATTAGATAAACAAAGGTATGTAATATGATAAAAATTGTGTGGTCAATAAAAGATATAAATAAATATCAAACAGGAAACTTACCCGATAATGCAATAAAGATAGAAACGCCTAAGAGCGTCGATGAACTGATGAAAAAAGCGTTGCCGATAGCTGTAATTCTATGTGTTTTACTTTTTGCCGCTATGCTTGGTAAAACCATTGTGTGCAAGGTGGTCGTGATCTCTCCAATATTTATTCTGGTGGGATTTGCTTTAGGCTTTTTATTGTTGATAATTCACGAGTGGTTACACGGAATCGTTTATCCTAAGGACGCAGATGTAACAATAGGAAGAATTAAAGGAAAGACAACATTTGTGGCATTAGCATCATATCCATTAAAACGAGATAGGTTTATATTGATGTGTCTGCTGCCTTTTGTTCTTGGGGTGGTTCCTTTTATATTATTTTTAATTAGTCCTGCCGAATTTAGAGTATTTAATGGATTGAATTTTGGTATGGCGTGTATGGGTATGGTTTCGCCATTTCCAGATGTTTATAATGTCCTTACCGTTCTAAGGCGCTCTGAAAAAAACGATTCAATAATGTTCTACAAAAATGATATGTACAAGATCTCTTGAATTTCCAGACTAAGCTTTACCCATATATTCCACCGATACAGCCCCCTCTGTATCGGTATTTTTCTGTCCTTACCGCCTTCCATCGCCCCAATTCTATTAACATTTCCACCTTGTTGTGCTATCATAAAAGTTCACGAGTTAGTCATAACTAGCTGTATGATACCGCAGAAGTAAGATAGATAAGAAAGGCGGAACATAATGAAAAGTTCTGCAATAGTAAAAAAGGCACTGCATAAAGCGGACGGCGTTTCGTATCCTGTTGCAGGCAGGAAAGATAAAGTAGTTATCACAATGTCAATTTACAACGTCATGCAATGAAATTATTTTTACTTTTATCAAGCTTTTTTTGTCCACCTAATTTTTTTGAACAATCATGCTTTTTCTGACATATTATAAAAATGAAAATGCAAACGCAGTCACACTGATCTAATGCGTTTGAGATATGGAGGGTAATTTATGTCAGAAAAGTATTTTTTGGGCGCAATGACGCAGAATGGGTTTTCCACGGAATTTGGCAAGATAATGGCTGATAAGGAGTATTTCACATTCATACTCAAAGGAGGTGCAGGCACGGGAAAATCTTCACTTATGAAAAAGATAGCCGCTGAGTTTGAACCGACAGAGGACGTCACCAGGTTTTATTGCTCCTCTGATCCTGCTTCCCTTGATGCAATCGTTCTGCATACATCAAAGGCCATAATCTGCGACGGCACTGCGCCACACGTTATGGAATGTTCATATCCAGGAGTTTGTCAGAAAATAATCAACTTAGGAGAGTATTGGGACGAAGAAAAACTGAAGGCCTTCAGATCTGAAATAATCGAGGTCACAGACAAAAACAAGTCGCTTTTGGCAAGAAGCAAAAGGTTTACCACTGCCCTGTCTAACGTTTGCTTTGATACCTACAATTGCGGTGAAGGCTGTCTGCTGGAGGAAAAGCTGAAAAGCTTCACAGAACGATCAGCAAAACGTCTTCTAAACAAAAAAGGCTCTGGCAGCGGCAAAACTGATCTTAGACAGTTGACCGCTTTGACGGAATACGGCTGTATGACGCAGCTTGCCACTCTTGACAGCTACCTTGACGTGTTCGCCATGAACGATGATTATTATGCCGCTTCCCACAAGTTTGTCACCCTCATGGCACAGCAGGCTGTAAAGCGAGGTTACGATGTTATCCTCTGCCCTGCTATCCTATTTGGCAACACCCTTTATGAGCATTTGCTTATCCCGGAAGCTGGCATCGCATTTGTGATAAATTCCCCTATAAGCAAGCTTGACGGCTTTGAAAAAGCTATCAACATGGGCAGATTTTATGACAAGAAAAAGATCTCAGCCCTGAAAACAAGACTGAGATTAGATAAAGTCACCGCCTCCGACCTTGCAGAGGAAGTGTATTCAGGCATCAAGAAAGCCAAGAAAGTCCATGACGAGATAGAAAAGTATTATATCGCCGCAATGGACCACGCCGCACTTAATAAGGTTTGCGACAGCATTTCAAGGGAAATTCACGAAAGGACTATAAAATAGTTTTCCACATTCCGTCGTAAGGCGCAGGCTCAAAGCCCATTTTCTTATAAAGCGATATGGCTCTGCCGTTTTCAAGCTCGACTTCAAGTCGGATACGGCGGAGCTTTTTGTCGCCATTTTCCTCGATATACTTAAAAAGCTCCCTGCCTAGACCTTTTGAGCGGTATTCCTCCAGCACAAAAAGCTCGTCTATCCATATAGTAATACCGCCTGCTTCAACTGAATATGTTTTCATTGTAACACAGTAGCCAACATTATTGCCGTCACAAACGAGCATATAACCCTGCACATACACGTCAGACCTCATCATTTCATCGAAGCCCTGCTCAAAATGCTCTCTTGGAACAGGCTTGTCCACCGCAGAAGAATTATAGAACTCAGTGGAAAATCTGATATAATCTTCCCTGTCCTCAGGCACAAATTTTCTTATCATTTTTATCTCTCCGTTTCTTTGGTATTAGCCTATTATAGCATTTTATTTACCAAAAGTCAAATGCACAAATTTTGTTGCAAAAGTCCAGATTATGTGATATAATTATTTTGGATAATTTTAATCATATTTGTGAGGATACATAATGAAATATACTTTTGATTGCGACCACTGGGGCAGCAGTTTTTCAGTGCCGTCTAAAGTGGTCGATAAATACATAAAATTAAGTGATGGCGACTTTGTAAAGGTACTTCTCTGCATACTCTGTTCAACGGAACGTGAATGCGACAGTGCAAAGCTTGCGGAAAAGTCCGGGCTTTCTGAGAACACTGTCATTGACGCTGTGACACATTGGGTATCGCTAGGAGTCATCACCACAGAACACAGTGATACGACAAATCCTGCACAGGTCAAAGCCGTTTCTACACCTGTTTCAGAGCCTGAAACAAAGGCTGAGCCTGTTTCAAAAGTGGAGGCAGTTGCCCCGAAACGTCAGAGCGTTTCAAACAAGCTGTGCATAAGATACAAAAATTCTGAGATATTGGAAAAACAACAGAAGGACCCTAACCTTGCACATCTCTTTGACGAGATACAAACCGTTTTACAACGCACTATCAATGGAACTGAGCAAGGGGAACTTCTTGCTCTTTATGAATATTACCGATTTGATGCTGCATCTATTCTCTTAGCCGCAGAATACTGTGTGTCACTTGAAAAGCACAACGTGTCTTACCTTGTGACAGTAATGCGTGGGTGGTTTGAACAAGACATCTGTACTTATCAACAAATTGAACAAGAAATAATTAGGCTTTCCAACATAAAAAAGTATGAATTCAAGGTACTGAAAATTTTCGGACAGACCGCAAAGCCGTCAAAGCAGCAGCTTGAGTTTATAGAAAAGTGGCGAACAATGGGCTTCACTGTTGAAATGCTGGAGATAGCCTATAACAAGTGCGTTGACAATACCAACAAACTGAATTACAAATATATAGACACTATACTGTCAAACTGGGCTGGCAAGAGCATCACTACCCCTGAACAGGTCACACACGAGGACGAAAAGTACCATACCTCCAAGAAAAATAAGAATACTAATAAGCAAACTTCCTATGATCTTGATGATTTTGAAAAATTCGCAATGAATTTCGATCTAGAAAAATCAGGAAAGCTATGATAAGGAGTAGAAAATGAAATATTCAATAAGCGCATATGACAAGGCTGAAAATGAACTTAAAAGACGGCGTGAAGCTGTCATGAACGAGCATGAGGTTCACGCTCAGGAGATAGCACAGCGACTTCCTGAAATAGAGGTTCTTACAAGATCACTAAAAGCAAATAACTGTGAACTCATGAAGGGCATAGTAGGCAAAAATGCTCATGGAAGAGAATATATACAAAAAATGCGTCAAAACAATGCCAATACTAAACGTGCCATTAAAGGACTGCTTAAAATGGGAGGTTATCCTGAGGACTACCTTGATTATCACTATTACTGTCCTAAATGCTGTGATTATGGCTATCGTGACGGAGTGAAGTGCAAGTGCTTCACCGACTTGCTGAAAAAATACACCACTGAGGAGCTTAACGAGAATTGCAGTATCCAGCTCCACGATTTCTCTGAGTTCAGGATAGAATTTTATCCTGAAAGCGACGGTAATGGAATGTCACCGAGAGAGAAAATGAGAACGGTGTATTCAAACTGCCGTGCATATGCTGACAAATTTCATGAAAACTCTCCATCACTGTTTTTCATTGGCAAAACAGGTCTTGGCAAGACTTTTCTTTCAGCCTGCATTGCAAATGAACTTATACAAAAGGGCTACAGCGTCATTTTCGCCTCTCTGCTTAAGCTTCTCAGACAGATAGAGGACGAGCATTTCGGCAGAGCTACAGGTCAGACACTTGACATCATAGAGAATGCCGACCTTGTTATCCTTGACGACCTCGGCTCAGAATTTCAAACGAGCTTTACAGATTCCGTGATATATGAAATAATCAACGAGCGTATCAACCTTGGCAGGCCAACGATAATCTCTACCAATCTCACCAATGAAGAATACAATGCAAAATATAATGAGCGTATAGTTTCGAGGCTCACAGGCTGTTTCATGCCTATTATGTTTGTGGGAAACGATATTAGACACGTAAAGCTGAAAAATAATCTTTAAGGGGTAAAAAATGAAAAAAATTAGGGGAACTTTTCTTTCTATACCGGTGCTTCTGCTTGCAAACGCACCTGCGCTGTGGAAACTTATTGACATAAATCCTCTGCTCAAAACGCTTATCATCATACTTTTTGCACTATACACCTTGGTTTTCATGTTCAAATCACATGGACGCAAAGGTTCTCATGGAAAAATCCGACGGCTTGATTCCGGAGCGTTTGTACTTGGCTGCGGTGTTTTGCAAAGCGTTATACAGCTTATAATAGTGATAGCGCTTTGCTTTACAAAGCTGAACGGTTGGCGGCTTCTTGCAAATGCACTTTGCGCTTATGCTATAACAACGCTTTTGTGTCTGAGTGGCATTGTGCGGATAGCGGCTTCGGCACGTCAGGTGAAAATACTGTGGTATGTTATTCTGTTATTCACCTGGTACATACCGCTTGTGAACTGTATCGTGTTCAGAAAATTCTACAAGGCAGCGAGAAGTGAATACTACTTCGAGCAGGCAAAGCTTGACCTTGACGCTGCTCGAAAAGAGAACGAGATATGCAAGACAAAGTATCCTATACTTATGGTGCATGGCATATTCTTCCGTGATTGGCAGGTAATAAACTATTGGGGCAGGGTACCTAATGAACTTATTAGAAATGGCGCAGAGGTCTATTACGGCAAGCAACAGTCCGCCAACAAAGTATCCGTCAGTGCCACTGAGGTAGCCGAAAGAATAAAAGAAGTCATTGCAGAAACAGGCGCAGAAAAGGTCAACATAATCGCACACTCAAAGGGTGGGCTTGACTCAAGATATGCTATCTCTCACCTCGGCATGGACAAATATGTGGCAACCCTTACCACCATAAACACGCCACACTATGGCTGTAAATTCGTTGATATGCTTCTTGGGAAGATACCTGAGAGCATACAGGGCTTTGTTGATAGAAAATACAACAAGCTTTTCACTGCTCTGGGTGACAAAGACCCAAGCTTTTTAGATGGCGTTTATGACCTGACTTACAAAAACTGCTCTGAGCTTAACGCAAGCACCCCTGACAGCCGGTTGGTTTCCTACCGCTCCGTGATGAGTAAAATGAACAGCATACGTTCCGCAGGTTTTCCGTTAAATATCGGCTATCTGCTCAACAAGCCATACGGCAAGGGCAATGACGGGCTAGTAACAGTTGAGTCGGGACTTTATGGTGAAAACTCCAAGATGATAGAACACAAGGGCAAGCGTGGCATTTCTCATGGCGACGTTATCGACCTTTTCAGGGAGAACATCAAGGATTTTGACGTGAGAGAATTTTATGTAGATATAGTAAAAAAGCTTAAAGAACAAGGCTTCTGATAAAAAAACACCCGTATCGCACATGATACGGGTGTTTTGCTGTTTTCTGGGGCTAATTAAATGTTTCATTCTGAAACGTTGTCTGCCCTTGATAGTTTTGCGATTGAAGTTTGCTATCTTCGCATTAAACGCAGACATCATTCTAAGCTCATGTGGTGGAAGCTCCTCCTCACCATAAAACCGACAGTCTGACAGACTATCGTTCAAAACTCAGTTATCTATTTTTGTCACAGAGTCATAAACTATCTTATATTTTTCGCAGACCTTTTCATAATCCTGCTCATAGCCTGACAGCTCACCGTCCCTAAGATCCTCTGTAAGGTCATAGCTCGCCTTGTAAAGTTCGTCAAAGCCAAGATTGCTACAAATGCCTTTGAGGGTGTGTGCCATACGGAAAGCTTCCTTGGCGTTTTTCTCCTCTAAAGCCTTGCACATATCCTGAAAAGTTGTATCATCTGCAAATCTTTTTGCAAACTTTGTTATCATTTTCTCACTGCCGAAACGTACCAGAACGTTGTCATAACTTGCGCCAATGCTTTCATAAAATTCTCTAGTAGTCATCAGGACACTCCTTACAAATCATATCATCTCTTATTCTACACCCTTTGCAAGCTCGTTCTGAATATCTTTAAGACATTCGACAAGCACAGGGTTGAATGTGCCGCACTCTCCGTTAAGTATCAATGCCATAGCCTTTTCATGAGAATACGCCTTTTTGTAAACTCGCTCGCTGACAAGTGCGTCATAAACGTCGGCGACAGAAACTATCTGAGCCGATAGCGGTATCTCGTCGCCTTTTAGTCCGTCAGGATAGCCCCTGCCGTCATAACGCTCATGGTGCCACCTACATATATCATGGGCTATCTTCAAGAGTGGCTCGTCACGGAACTGCTCAAGACTTTCAAGCATATTCGCTCCGATAGCGGAGTGAGTTTTCATTATCTCAAACTCCTCTTTGGTTAGCCTGCCGGGCTTATTGAGTATCTTATCGTCAATACCTATCTTGCCGATATCATGGAGTGCCGCAGCCATTGGTATGAGAAGCTGCTCAGTGCCGCTGACAGTATACTTGTTTGTACGCATAGGAAGCCTATCTAAAAGCAGCTCCGTTATGCGCTTTATGTTCACCACATGGCTTCCACTCTCGCCGTTTCTGAACTCTACTATCTGGCTGAGTATGCTTATCATCATACGGTTGTTTTTATCTTTTTCGTACATCTGGTCGCTGACAAGGGAAATAAGTCTGCGCTGTTTTGCATAAAGCTTAATGGTATTGAACACACGCTGATACACAACGCGTGAATCAAATGGTCTGCTGATATAATCAGAAACGCCAAACTCATACGCTTTTCTTATAGAGGACGCAGAATCCTCGCTTGATATCATTATAACAGGGATATCATCTATCCAATGATGTTCCGCCATATAGTCAAGAACTTCAAATCCGTCCATTTCAGGCATGATTATATCTAAAAGCACAAGTGAAATTCCAGTGCCATACTGACTAAGCAGGTCAATACACTCCTCGCCGCTTGCCGCCTCATGTATGATATATTCATTGCCAAGCATTTCAGAGAGTATCTCTCTGTTTATATTTGAATCGTCAACAATAAGTATCTCCTGCTTTTGAGGCTCACCGGCAACACTTTCGTGACCATCTGTGACAACTGTATCTTTCTTTGTCTTTGCCTGATACATAAGCTTATCAGCCTTGCTGACAGCTTCGTCAAGGCTATTGCCATCAGTGAAAACGCCGCCGACGCTTGCTGACAGACGTATATTTGAATACCCTGGCACAGTTGCCGCATGGATATTTCGTTTTATCTTCCTGAGCTTATGGGCAAAATCGTCCTCCTGAATATCAGGCATGACAAGCAAAAACTCGTCGCCACCATAACGCACAAGCACATCAGATTTTCTAATACAGCGCCTTATAGCATCAACCACTGTCACAAGCACCATATCTCCTGCGTCATGACCGCATGTATCATTATAAACCTTGAAGTCGTCAAGATCTATCATCGCAACGCCCGCAGGCACATGGGACTTTTTAAGCTTATCTTCAAAATATCTTCTGTTGCTCGCACCTGTCAACGCATCAGTATACATTGCCTTATGATATTTTGACAGCTTATTCATTATCTTTTCTCTGTCCTGAACACCCAGCAGAGAGTCCTCATCAAGCTTTTTGATAAGCTCCATAACATACGGCTCTCCGTCAATCTGAACATACTTTGAAAAGACCTGATAAATGTCAGTTCCCATAAATTCAAGCTTAGTTCTCGGCTTTTTATCAATAAAAGTTTTTAAGGATATACAGTTTTCACAAGGCTCGTCCACTTTCCAAAAAGAAAAACACTGACATGGATTTTCAACGCAGCCGCTCACTCCATGAGGACCGTCCGCTTTCAGAAGCCTGACAAAATCAAAAGTTTTCCTGAGAACGTCAATTTCCTTTTCTATCTCCGAAGAGGTAGAACTCAGTTGGCTTTCGCTGTTATCATCGCAGGTCCATAATTTGTACACGTCCATATTCACGTTCTCCTTACGCTTAGTGTAGACTTATTGTTGCTTTTTTTACTTTTTTCGACATTATTAACTGATTTATTATACCACACCTCAATCACATTGTCAACCGAACGATACAAATTATAATATTATTCATAATATTAACTCATTCATATTTTAAGCGACTTTGCTCTAGTTTTTCATATATTTATCGTCATTCATAAAGTAAATATGGCACTCCACCTTGATTTCATCACTGAGCGAGAGCATTTTTCTGAGTATCTTTTCGTAGAAATCAAGCTGTGAACGATATGTCTTTAAAATTCTCTCCTCAAAAAGCTTTCTGTCGGCTTCTTCCTGTATGTTGGTCTTATAGTCGATTATGATAAAGCTTTTGTCTGACATTTTAAGCACAAGATCCATAACTCCGTTGCTATATTCATTGCCGTCCATACTGTAGAATGGAAGCTCTGTATACACCGCCTGCGCATTTTTGAGCAATTTTTCGATATCCTTATCTTTCAAAAAACTGTGAAGCTGATAGTTGATATAGTCCTTATAAGAGCTCTCAGAAGCCTGCGAACTGCACTCGTCCTCAAAGTCGAGATACGCTCTGCTGACAATCTTACTCACAAGCTCCTTCTGCTGGGTCGTTTCGTTATACGGAAACAGCTTTCCACGCATATTCACCGCAAGCTCAAAGGCACGATGTACCATATGACCGATATCTATGCCCTTTGGACGTTTGTAGGAAATAGTTTCCATCCCACTTGGTATAGTGACCTTTTTGCCGTCCTCAAGGTGGCTAGGAGTGATTTTGCTAACATGTTTCTCACTGAGCTTTTTAACGCTTTCATCAAAAGCATTTCGGCTGTTGTTCACCTCGTCGAATATATCCTTGACGTTTATCTGCGCCGCCTGCACAGCACTTTGCGCTGTGGCATTGTTTATCTGCGGCAATTCTCTGCCTATTTTGCTCATTGTAAGTTTGTCGATCACAGGTTTTTTCCGTTCAAAAGTATACACAAATATAAAAGCCTGCTTTGCTCTTGTGGCCGCAACATATTCAAGCCTGAGCTGTTCGCCAAAATATTTATCCTCTGCCTGCTTCCTTTCATTAGGGTAGAATGTCAGATAGTCCATATATGAATAATCGCTTGTTTTCAAAGGTACATAGACCTGTCTTTTAGCCACAAGGTCGGTGTACTTTCCACCGCTGAATTTATGATTTTTAGCCTCCGCCATAATAACGATATTCCCCTCAAGACCCTTTGCCTTGTGAAGATTCATGAGCCTTACGCAGTTCTGCTCACTGCTGTCAAGGATAAGCTCTTTTTCTTTCAGCACAGAAAGCTCGTTTTTCATCATGTCCATAAGCTCGCCGCTTCCTGCAAAATCCTGCTTTTCCCACTTTTCAAGAAGATAGATAAGATTTGAAAGCTCATATTCTCTGTTGCTGGTATTATCGAAAAGAAGCTCAGGAAAATCAAGTATCTTATATAGCTTCGCTATAGGCTCATTGACAGTATCGGCAGACGCCTTTACTGCAACAAGCGTGGCGTCATTGCTTTCACAGTTTTGTTCATAATCGTCTACGTCAATTTCAGCGTCTTCAAAATCGATGCTGTCAGGCCTACATCTCCAAAGGATAGAATAAGCCTTTTCCTTTGCGGTAGGGCTGTAGCTTTCAAAAACGAACTCTGCAAGAGCAATAAATCTTTTCAGCACCAGACTGTTTTTTTGAGGACGTTTGCCCCACATTGTATATGGTATGCCACAATCTGTCAAGACCATTGAATAAAACTCCATTTGAGTTGTGTTCCAAAGAAGCAGAAGAAAATCACTGTATTTTATAGGTCTTTCCACACCCTTGTCGAATATCTTTCCACCGTTCACAAGGTCTGAAATTATCTTAGCCACGCTTTCAGCACCCGGATCTTTGACAAAATACGCCCCTCTGATAACATCATCGGAAACAGCCGCAGGCTTATCAGCCTTTGATATCATATCGCTGTATGTCATACCATATTTGCCGTTTATTTCAGGCCGGAACTTTTCATTTACCCAAGCTATAAGCTGCTCATCAGAGCGGAAATTGTAATCAAGTGAGAAAAACTCGCAGTTTTTTTTGTTATTGTTCTGGAATTTGGCTTTCATTTTGTTATAAAGCCTGATATCGGCGTCACGGAAGCCGTAGATAGACTGTTTTGGGTCGCCCACCGCAAACAGCGCACCATCACGGAGTGGGCATTGCCATATATCACCGCCTGCTATAAGCTTGCTGTCGTCTGCACAAAGATACAGCAGAAGCTCAGTCTGCATAACGTCAGTGTCCTGAAACTCATCTATATAAATGCAGGAATACTTGTTTTTGAAAAACGCTCTTGCCTCAATGCTGTTTTTGAGAAGCTTGTGAGTGTGATACAAAAGCCCGTCATTTGAAACGCTCTCCCCGTCTTCACTCTCCTGATAAGCCTTTACAGCCTGCTCTATATACGTTGCCGTCTTGTTGAGGGCATATAGAGCATTTTCTTTCTTTACATTATCAAACCCACTTGGGCTGAAAATAGCCATGTTCTCATTGCTCTTTGGATGATCTTTCTTAATTTTAGTCTTATTAAAAGGCTCAAGGAACTTTTTGCAAGCTTTAAGATTAGCGCAAACTTTTACATAATTATACTTTGGGTCGTAGACATTCATATTATCAGGAAAAAACTTTGTCACATCACCAACAATAAAACCTGCTACATCTTCGTATTTTCCACCCAAAGTACCATTATAGAACGCACGCACAAGGCTGTCCCTATAGTTACACATTTCTTTATAGGCAAGCTTATTTATGGTGTCAAATGTCACACTGTCATAGCTTTTATCCCTAACAAACTCAACATCTCTGTATTCAGCACACTCAAGAAATGTTTCCATAAGAAAGTTTTTCACACGGCTGTCTCTGAGCTTATATTGATTGCTGTTCAGAAAGCCGAAATCTTCTATGTTCGCACCATTTGTGCGGTAATATCTCTCGAAAAAGTCAGCCTGTGCCTGCTTTGTTTCACCGTCCTCGGCAAGTTTTAATCCCAAATGCAGGTCAGCTTCAAAAGGCTGTTCTGACAGCATACTCAAACAAAAGCTGTGTATAGTGCTTATCTTCATGCGCTGTAAATTCATAACAGCGTTCTCATACAGCTTCTTTTCCTCACCGCTGCATTTTGCGATATTCTCCGTAAGCCCTGCCTGTATCCTCTCATAAAGCTCGTTTGCAGCAGCGTTGGTGAAAGTTATAAGCACTATCTTTTCAACAGGTATACCTGCGCCTATCTGACCTATAACACGCTGTATTATAAGCCTTGTCTTACCTGCACCTGCGCCTGCTTCAACAAGGATATTCTTATCATAACTGTCTTTGTCTATTATATAGCTTCTTATCTGTTCTTCACTCATTCTGTTGCACCCCCTGAGCAAACTTCTTCATAAGCAGGACAAAACGTGCATGGAGTAATTTTATCATTCTTATTCACAATACACTTTTTAAAGCCCTCTTCTACTATTTTCTTAAATGTTATTGTTATCATGTTTTCGATTCCAGAATTATCCTTATTGTTAACTACATGGCAATTCCCTTTTTCAAGAATGAAAACGTAATCTGCGGCAACGATATCACTTTCGCTCACTTCTCCCACAGGCGTACAACCATTTTCAAGCGCAAGTGCATAAATATGATCCTGTGGGTCTTCTGGGAGCTTTTCCCTGAATTTTTTGATATCCTCCGTCTTGTAGTCAACTATCTGGTATGACACCTTTGTGCCGTCTATTATCCTGTCAAGGCGGTCTATCCTGCCCCTTATGGTGACTGTATATTTGCCTATCTCCACATCACCGTTGAACGGATACTCGACCTCAACGACCTCACGTTTGCCTGAGTGTATATCGCCGTGCAGTTCGTCAAGATAAGCTTTGACACAGTTGTAATATTCCTCTCTCTCACTCTGCGCAACAGTCATATCCACAGGGGGATAGTTACGGAGATAGTTTTTAGAAACGCTCTCGAATATCTCATCAAGTATCGCCTTGTCAACAGTTTCAGACACCTCATTCGCACCTTTGCCTTTAAGCACAGTCTTGGCATAATTCTCCATTATCTCATGTATATACATTCCCTTGACATTGCCTTTGAGCCATGCACTGCGGTCTATATCCACCTCCTGCGGCTTTTCAACATGGGCAATACGCTCATAGAAAAACCTCAGCGGACACTGAAGCATAGTCGAAAGGCTTGTGGCAGAAATGATAAAATGTTCATTTTCGCACATTTCACGCAATATATCTATACGGCTTTCTCTTTGCTTATCAAGATACTCCGTAAGGCTTTCGCTTTGCTTTGCACCGTCATCATGAAGCCCGATTTTTTCTGCCTTGTTAAGAAAAGCACTGTTTAATGATATCTCAGAACGCACGCTCACCTTGCGTCTGTCAGAAAGATAATCATACACTTCTATTTTGTTTACATCAATGCCCTTTTCAGCCGCAATAACAGTATACACTGCCGACGGGCTTTGCGCTCTTATTTCTACGGTATCATAAACACTACAGCTTACAACAAGGTTTGCTCTCTCAGCCATGAGAACAGTTCTCACAAGGTCAGTGAGCTTTCTGCGCTCGATAGCGTCAGAACAATGGTCACAGTTGCCGAAAAGCTGTTCTCTCTCCTTATCGTTCAGAACAGGCGACTCGTCCTGCATGACAGGAAATCTTCCTGTTGTCAGACCGAGAACGTATATGTTTTTCATGAAAAGCGCAGAATACCGCCCCATAAGACAGCAGGTAACAGCGCCTTTTGATGCAGGCAAAGAATACCTTGCGTTCTCTGCAATGTCGGTGATCTCAGTCATTGCTTCCTGCAAGCTAAGTTTCTTGTCATAGTCTGCATAAAATCTGTATCTGCCTATCAAAGCGTCCTTAACACTTGATATGGAACTTCTCTGCTCAGCGTTTGTACCTCTCACATACTCATTCACCAATTTCAGCACGCCACCGTAAAACTCTTTTGCGCTGACATTATCTTTTTTAAAGACATCATAAAAGACCTTGAACACCTGACTATCCCTTGTGCTATACCATTCAATGCCCCAGCCGTTTCCAGAGTTCTGAGCTTCAAGGAATATCCTGCCCTTGCTTTTGGTCTTGCCGTCCTCTATTTCTTTCTCATAATGAAAAACAGGAGAGAGCATTACATCTCTGAATAGGTCAAATCTATAGTCATTTTTGCACCATTTGAGCATTGCCCTGAAAAATGCAACAACGTCACTGTGTCTGCATGAAATGCCCTCAGGAAATTCCACGGGGACTTTGTATTGATCGCACATATTCATGAGCAAGTCCATATACTCATCATCTGGACACAGCACAGCGGTATCGCAAAGCTCGTAACCACTGTTCACGATATGTAGAACAGTTCTCTCCACCTCGTTTGTTACGCCATAATTTCTCCAAAGCTCCGCCTTTTGTGCTAATTTTCTCAGACCATTCTGATACTGCTCATCGCTCATATCAGCCATGTTATCTATAACCGCAGGATCAGGCAAAAGCCCTATATACTCCGCTGTCAGCTTGTCAGCTTCTATTTCTTTGTCATACGCAAAATGAACGCTGTTCACGTCTGCCTTACCAGCCTTTATAAGACCGCTGGCAATGCTTATGAGCTTTGCACTGTCATATAGTTTGCTGTCTGAAAGCTTATTTTCATACGCTTGAAAGATCGCACTCAGCGTGTTGATACGTCTGCTGTCCAAGGACAATGAATCAGGGCCTATACAGTTCATTCTAAGCTCTGATATTGTCTTGAATATCTCCATGCAGGCATTATGGTCATCGCTTTTAAAATAGTTTATACCGCTTTCATCAATAATACGTCTTACTATCTCACAGCCCTCAGCATTTGACAGTGTTATTATCCTGCTGTCCATATACTCGGCACTGGTTTCGATAATATGCTTTGCATGATCTGCGACTGTGTATCTTTCAAGCCTTATAACAATATTTTCACCGCTTGCGTTCTCCAACATTCTCTCGGCGTTGAGATAATCATTACATATGTAAACCTTTTTAGTCAAAGGGTCTGCTTCATTACAGTCTTTGAGCCACTCTATAAAAGTCATTACGCTTTCTCCCCTAACATAAATTATCATAATAACATTTTACCATAGCAGAAAAATCTTGTCAATCTACAATCAGCGTGTTTGTATACTTTTTTGAAACATAATATTAAAGAAAATTTATTGATAAAATCATACCGCTATGTTAAAATATACTTTGTAAAACTTGCGTGGATTTTTCCTGACAGTATGTCACTTTTCGCCACACAGCAAACAGGCTGTGCGGCTTTTTTTCTGCCCACAGACAAAAGGAGTGTAAAAAAATAAATGAACAGTGATTTCATGAAAACAAGACCGATCTTCCCTCTTCTGCTTTCAATGTCCCTGCCAATGGTGATATCAATGCTTGTAAACTCTCTTTACAACATCATTGACAGCTTTTTCGTGGCAAAGATAAGCGAGGACGCAATGACATCGCTTTCACTGGTGTTCCCTGTGCAGAATTTTATAAGTGCCACTGCTATCGGCTTTGGTATCGGCATCAATGCGGTCATTGCCATATATCTTGGTGCAGGCAGAAAGGAAAAGGCTGATATTGCCGCAACTCAGGGGCTTGCCCTTTCGGCTTTGCATGGTATTGTGCTAATGATAATATGTATACTTATAATGCCTGCATTTCTATCTATGTTCACAAGTAATAAAAACGTTGTAGATCTTGGCGTGCAGTATTGCAACATTGTATTTACATTCTCTCCTGCATTAATGCTTGCCATTGCATTTGAGAAGATATTCCAATCTGTCGGCAGAATGAAGATATCAATGTTCAGTATGCTCTGCGGCTGTATTGCAAACATAATCCTTGACCCTCTGCTTATTTTTGGCGTTGGATTTTTTCCTAAGATGGGTATAAAGGGTGCTGCACTCGCCACTGGTATCGGTCAGGTGCTGACCCTTGTCATATACATAATAGCATATCTTCGCTGTGAGCTTCCTGTTAAGCTTTCCGCAAAACACAAGCGTCCCGACGGCATGATAATCGCAAAGATGTACTCCATAGGCATTCCTGCAACACTTAATCTTGCTCTGCCGTCACTTCTCATATCCGCCCTCAACGGCATACTTGCGGCATATTCACAAAGCTATGTGCTTGTTCTTGGAATTTACTACAAGCTCCAGACCTTTCTTTATCTACCCGCAAATGGTGTTATTCAGGGTATGCGACCAGTTATCAGTTTTAACTACGGAGCAGGCGAGAAGGAGCGTGTGAAGAAAATATACCGCATTGTTCTTTACATGACAGGTGTGATATTGGCGGCAGGAACTATCATATGCGCACTTTTCCCAGCCAAGCTCATAGGGCTTTTCACGGAAAACGCTGACACTATCGCCATAGGCAAAACAGCACTACGCCTAATTTGTATCGGCTTTGTTATCTCCGCAGTATCCGTCACCTCATCAGGTGCGCTGGAGGGGCTTGGCATGGGCATTCCGTCGCTTATGATATCTCTGTGCAGATTTATTGCGATAATACTGCCACTTGCGTTCTTCCTCTGCAAGCTCACGGGACCAACAGGCGTATGGAACGCATTCTGGATAACAGAAGTCGTCACCGCTTTGATATCTGTATTCATCTACAGGTTTTCAGTTTCAAGGCAAAAAGATTTAAAATAAACACTGCCGCTATTCTGCCAATACCATTTATTTCCGCTTAACAATTTGTAATTTGCAAAAAAAGCGTTGACATTTTGCAAAAAAAGTGTTATAATATATCTTGCATGCCGCTGTGGTGGAATAGGCAGACACAAGGGACTTAAAATCCCTCGGGGTAAAACCCGTACCGGTTCAAGTCCGGTTAGCGGCACCATAAATCATCATAAAATCGGGCTTTTTTGAAGTCCGATTTTATTTTTTGTCCGTTTATCTACCAATCAGTCACATTTCTTTTATTTCTTCATGTCATCAGCCGTATTAGGGCTTCCTACACTCTTGCTTTCCGCAGCGGGCGGCCTTTCGACAGTTCCGCCACCGAGGATATTGGCGATCGTATTAGCTGAGTCAGTCTTAGAGTTGAAATCCAAGTGACTGTAAAAATCAGCGGTAGTCCTCTTGCCAAATGGTAACACACTTTCGTATGGTTGATAAATAACGTAAATACGCCTTAAAACAGGCTTCTCTTGTCTTTCAGAGGTTCATCGAGCAGTTTGTAGTAGATGTAGATCTCACGGGGCTGCACCTCGACATAGGCATCAAAGGTGATATACTCGATCAGCTCCAAGCTACTGCAAGCGGTATCTGCCTTCTGTGAGCTTCTTGGTGTCCACGGAATACTGCTCTTCGTGGTGCTTCGCCTTGCGTGCAAGAAACTCCGCTTTAGCCTTTTCTTCGTCCTCCACCACAAGCTGTGCAAGGCTGCGAATATCCTCCAGCACAATAGCGTCCATATCCTGCGTTTTGATGTAATGGCTGGGACAGTATCGCTTTCCGAACTTCATGTAGGAAGTGCAGTTGTAATTGTGGCGAAGATATTTTCTCGGCTTCTTACTGCCGTTTGTGGTATTGTTCCACGCAAAGCGGACTTTGTTTCCGCAGTCCTGACAGTAGATCAAACCGCTGAGATTGGCAACATATCCGCTGCTGTTACGCTTGCCCTGCGACACCGACTGCTCCATCTCACACACCCTGTCCCAAAGCTCCTGAGAAACAATAGACTCGTGAGTATTCTTCACAACGATCATATCGTCCTCATCGTTCTTGATGACCTTGTGATTTTTTGTAGCTGACAGTTCTTGTGCGGAGCTTAACAAGATGTCCGAGGTAGGTATAATTGTGAAGTATTTGCCTGACCGTTTCGGGACTCCACATATGTCTTGTACGGCGAGGATTTGGCTTGCCGAGCTTTGCGTAGTAGTAATCTGAGGGAATTGGTACACCTTCCTCGTTAAGCTTATCAGCAATGTGATGCGTCCTGTGACGAACGGAAATGCCCCTCAACGCCGTCCGAGCCTGCGGAGCGGAAAACAAACCGATGAAAACAGCATCCTCTCAGGAACTCTCCGAGAGGATGCTTTAATGTTGCTATGTATCATTTTAGTATCCACTGATTATGAGATATACCACAATGCTGAATGTGAGTTGTGTGGGATAGGTTTTGTGTGCACCAATAGACTAAGTTTTGTTGGATATTATTTCTTACGAATCGCTTTTCTTTGAATTACATGAAGGACAGAGTACCTGTCCATTCTCTATTTCGGTTTTTCCACCCTTACTCCATGGAGTAATATGATCTGCTTCCCAGTTATTCCAATTACATTTTACCCCACATATTTTGCAAATACCGTTTCCACGTCGATAAATGACTTGACGCTGCGCCTCGTCAAAACTTCTTTTAGGATCTTTTTGTGGAAGATTAGGAACATGGGTTAAAAGGCTTTCTTTAAGGAAATTATGTCTGTAAAGTAATGAATCTTCCGAGTCAGATGAATGAGATACTCTTTCATGGTAGACTACAAGACGTGGATCTTGCTTTTCTGGTTCTTTATGTTCGTCTAATAATCTCTCAGCTTCAAAATCAATAAACCACTTTGCAATATCAGCTTCTCGCTCACGAATATCATAGTTCGGCATTAAATCCATAATTAGTATAAATAGTGAAATGGTGCTGTATCTTTTCAACTCCGGTGCTTTGACAGGAAACATTTTATTAAGATAATCCAAAATGTGATATATTGTTTTGGCATCAGTGGACGAAGTATTAAAATTCTTTGATTTTTCATACATTGCATTTAAATCTCTATCTTTTATATTGCAAATACCCTTGTTCAATTCAAGAAGTGTCATTTGAGCAGCTATGAGATCATAAGTAAAACGAGTATTGGAAAAATTGACTTTCGAGAAAAATTCATGATTAGTAAGCTCTTTTATAAAATCCCTCATTCGTCCGGGCATTGCGTTCCTTTTTTCCTGAGCTTTTAAAGTCGTACCATTTTGAAGCCTCAGGAACATTTCTCGTATTTCATCTTCGTTCTGTGTATCAAGTATAACGAAATCCAAATTATAGCTATCTATTATTGTTGCAATATCCATATCAAGTTCGCTATACTTTTTGTTTGCAACATCATAACCATTAACAGGTTCAGCATCTTTAGGCAAAGCGAACTCATCATCATAGAACGACCATATTGCACGAATACGTTGCTGACCGTCGATAACATCATATGTGTCATTGTTTTTTCGTGCAAATAAATTTTAGGTACATCGAAGTCTCGTAAAATTGAATCAATCAATAGTTGCTTTTGTGCTTTTGTCCATACTGCTGGTCGCTGATAATCAGGATTAGTATCTATTCTTTTACGTTTTTTTGAAAGTGTAAATAGCGGCCATGTTGCTTTTTTCAGCATAATTTCATTTCCTATATCAATTCATACTTGCGTTGTCAACCCACAGCTCACACTGCTGCATAACAGTAGCCACCGCATCGTCCATACCCTCCGGCGGATAGCGATGACTTTTCAGAAGTTTCTTTATCATCATTCGCATTCTGGCTCTTGCACTCTCACGCTTCTGCCAGTCTATCGTGCGATTACGGCGGAGCGTATCGGCAAGCTCCTTTGTGATAGCGATAAGCTCCTCGTTCTCGTAGAAGTCTTTTATCGCCTGCGGTTTGGTGAGTGCATCGTAGAAAGCAAGCTCATCAGCAGTCAAACCGAGATCTTCGCCCGCTTTTTGGGCTTCTCTGATCTGTTTTGCAAGGTTAAGCATCTCCTGTATTACTTCCTCATTGGTAAGCATACCGTTGAGATAACGATTCATAGCGCCTTGCATGATCTCGCTGAATTTCTCCGATTTTACGAGGTTTGTCCGTTTGTAGATATGTACCTGTTCAGCAATCAGGCGTTTCAGCAGCTCAACAGCAAGGTTCTTTTCTTTCATTTTGGAGATCTCCTCCAAGAATTTCGGATCAAACAGTGAGAAGTCCTGTTCCTTGTCGGAGAAAAGGTTGATAACACCGTCACTCTTGATACTCTGCTTCAACAGCTCATTGATTTTGGCATTGATCTCAGGGAGTGAGAGCTTTTTACCTCCGCCCTGATTGAGAATACGCATCAGCAGGACACGGACAGCTTCAAAGAAAGCGGCTTCTTCACGCTCATCTTCCTCAGCGATAGAGGAACAAAGCGAAAGTGCCTGTTTCAGCAGCAGGGCTTCTTTTGTGTAACTTTCTCTGTCTTTCTCCCTCTTTCTGTCCATAAGGAAGTTGACCGCACCTGTGATTGTGCGTCCTGCCGTCAGCTCATTACCGCCGAAAAATGCAGAGTAATCATATTCATGGAGCAGATCACGGCAGACTTGCAGTTTCTCCTGAAACTTCGGATAAGCGACCTTTGCAATATCTGTGTTGCCGTAGTTCTTCTTGTCACGAACGGTATAATCGTTCATAGCCTGCTTCAATGCACCTGCGATACCGACATAATCAACGACCAGACCTCCCTCTTTGTCACGGAAAACTCTGTTTACACGGGCAATAGCTTGCATCAGATTATAGCCCATCATCGGTTTATAGACATACATCGTCGCAAGGGACGGCACATCAAAGCCTGTCAGCCACATATCGACCACGATAGCAATTTTCAGAGGACTGTCATTGTCCTTGAATTTTGTTGCAAGCTCCTCCTTGTGGCGCTTGTTGCCGATGATACTGTGCCATTCTTCGGGATCTTTGTTAGAAGCCGTCATGACCACAGCGACCTTTTCCTGCCAGCCCGGACGAATTTCAAGGATACGCTTGTATATCTTCATAGCGATAGCACGGGAGTATGCAACGATCATCGCCTTACCTGTCAGCAGGTTCTCACGATAGCTTTCATAATGGTCAAGAATATCGTCAACAAGGGACTTTATCGTATCATCGTGACCGAGGATAGCTTCCATTTGCCCAAGCTCACGCTTGCTTTTCTCTATTACATCAGCATCGGCATTCTGTGCCATGATCTCATATTCGGTGTCGATCAGTTTCAGGGTGTTTTCATCGAGTTTCAGCTTCATGACACGGCTCTCATAGTAAACGGGACGAGTAGCACCATCCTCAACAGCCTGCGTCATGTCATAGATGTCAATATAATCTCCGAATACTTCACGGGTATTTCTGTCCTCTCTGGAAATAGGCGTACCCGTAAAGCCGATATATGTAGCATTCGGGAGCGTATCACGGATAATTCGAGCTGTACCGATGACCTTACGGGCAACAAGCTCGCCGTCCTCATTCTTCGTCATCTTGATCTTTTCTGTCAGACCATACTGCCCTCTATGAGCTTCATCAGCCATAACAATGATATTTCTTCTTTCAGACAGCGGCTCACCCGATTCCTCAAACTTCTGCATCGTGGTGAAGATAATGCCGTTTGCCTTGCGACCGTCAAGGAGTGTTTTCAGGTGTTCACGGCTTTCAGCGTGGACAGGCTCTTGACGGAGAAAAGCCTTGCATTTCGCAAACTGCGAATAGAGCTGATCGTCAAGATCGTTTCTGTCCGTGATAACAACGATAGTCGGGCTTTCAAGGGCAGATTGAAGTAAATGGGCATAGAACACCATAGACAGCGACTTGCCCGAACCCTGCGTATGCCAGAACACACCGCCCTTACCGTCGGTGACAGTAGCTTTCTTGGTGGATTCGATAGCCTTGCGAACGGCAAAATACTGATGATAGCCTGCAAGTATCTTATAACTCTGCAAGCCCTCGTTGGAAAACAGGATAAAGTTTTTTAGAATGTCGAGCATGCGGTCTTTCGTGAAGATACCCTCAAAGAACGTGTCAAATTGGGCAAACTGCGTATTTTCATAGCTGCCGTCTTTTGTTTTCCACTCCATATAGCGATCTTCGCCCGAAGTGATCGTGCCTGCACGGTTTTCGGAAAGGTCACTCATAACGCAGATAGCATTATAGATGAACATAGAGGGAATGGAGTGCATATAGTTCCTGATCTGCGTATAGGCTTCGGAAGCGTCCGTTTCCTCACGGGAGGGAGATTTCAGCTCCATAAGCACCACGGGCAGACCGTTGATGAACAGCAGGACATCGGGGCGCTTCTCGTCATTCTCTATGAAAGTCCACTGATTTGCAACGATAAATGAGTTGTTGTCCGTGTTTGCGTAGTCAACAAGATAGCAGATTGCAGAACGCTCCTCGCCCTTATCAGTATAGCGGACTTCGATGCCGTTTTGCAGATAGTCCATAAATACAGCGTTTTTCTGCACCAGCTCGCCGTTTTCAAAGTTCCGGAGCTTAAAGAGTGCATCGCTGATCGCATCATCGGGGAGCGTGGGATTTAGCCGATACAAGGCTTCTGTAAGCTCGTCCATATACAGCGGTGTCTTATAGTCACGGTCTATTGCCGGACCGTAGGCGTGGGTGTAGCCCATTTCCTCAAATAGCTGTATTATTGCGTTTTCGTATTTTTCTTCGGTGTAAGGCATATTCTATCAGCTCCTTATCTTAAAGATACTATCCTGGAATCTATTTAATATACCTGTACTTGCAAATGATATATTCTTCCAGTATATTGAATAAAAACATTGTATTTGAAATCAGGTTGTCCACATCAAACTTGAACTTCTCTTGTAAAGGCTCTAATGCTTTGGATATGCCATAGCGTAAAGCCATTTCATTGTTGTCTATCTTCTCGACATCTACAATAAAATCTCTTAACTTGTCGTATTGTGGCAAGTCAGCTTTATTCAGCTTATCCCATAGCGTTAAAACACTATGCCCTTTCAGTTCCTTCTCTCCCATAGCAAGCAAACATTCTTTAATTTTCAATTCTATTGAGTGCTTACAGAGGAAGGCACAAGGAATAACATAGTATGAAACAATACCTTGACCTCTATCAGCAGTTATACCTTTTTGCAGAAACATAGCCGAATTAAGATAGTCAAGTGCCATGTTAGACAGCACTTTCGAGGAATAGAAGGTATTATTAGCAAATTCTGGCGCTACGTTATTATCCCTCAAATGTTTCATAACGCCTAAAAAAGAGAGATCATATACTTTATCTTCCAATATCACTCTTTTAATCTGGTAATCATCAGGTATCTCGTCGAACACCATTCGGCAACTGCCGATTAGATTACCATTGTCATCATATCTTTCTCTCATCGTTGTCTCCTAACATAAATGAAAATTTACATCAGCTTATAGCAGCTTACTATGCTGAAATCTTTAAGGAATGTGAGCATACCGCAAAAATCAGCGACTACGCTGATAGAGTTTTTAGTGGTGGTACACCAACTACCTCAAATGAAACCTACTGGAGTGGAGAGTTCAAATGGCTTTCATCGGGTGAAACTTCTCAAAAATACATCGTAGATACTGAAAAAACTATTACACAGGCAGGCGTTGATAATTCTTCTACCCGATTAGCCAAGAAATATGATACTGTAATAGCATCTGCTGGTCAAGGTCACACCAGAGGTCAAACCTCGATGTTGCTTACAGATACCTATATCAATCAGTCTATCATAGTTGTAGAGTCGGAAAGAATATATATGCCGTTTATTTATTGGAATATCTGCGGAAGATATGAAGAATTAAGAGTAATATCCAACTCCAATAGTATCCGTGGTAGCCTCACTACAAAAATGATTTCGGCATTTACTTCTCCTAAAGCTGATATAACGCAAATAAGTAGATTTTCAGAATTAGCTTGGGCTGCTATACACGAAATAGAAAAGAATTGCAATGAGATAGCAAGACTTGCCGCCCTCCGTGACACGCTCCTGCCGAAGCTGATGAACGGCGAGATCGACGTGTCGACAGCGCAGATTTAGGCGGCTTGCAGGCGTAAATTTTCATTTATCGCAGTATTTATTAAAATTCTGCTATCCAGTGCAGACAGAATTGTGGCTATTTTACGCTGATCTTCTATATTGGGAATAGATATTTCAAGTTTTCTGAACACAGCTTGCTTAATACCCGTAACGGTTGTTCCTGTTTCATGAGATTTAAGCAAATGCTGTCCCGTTGAAGATTGCAGAAAATAAAGCAAATAATCATTATCCAATATGTTATTCTTGCCTCTAAGCGTTAATAACCTTTGAGCTATTGCTATATCATCTCTATCCAACTTTGCCACCATTCCTAATGGAGCTTCTGTTGTAAGTAAAATATCGCCCTTTTTCGGAAAACCTCTCACCATAAAGCGATTATATTCTTCCTGAGATATGTAATAGCAGTTATTATAATCTATAAAATTGTTTTTTACAGATTTAGCACTTAATGTGGGGATTCCTGATTCCGATTTTTGAGGTGTTTTTCCACGATAATCAATAATTGCTTCAAGGGCATCTTCCATGATGTATGTTTTAAACTTCATACCCAATCGCCCCCAGCTTCTCCCTGATCTCATTTTCAAGCTCGTGGGACTTCTTGAACATATCCGACAGCTCCGAAGTCAAGCGCTTCATTTTCTCATCGAACGGTTCACCGTCATCCTCCTGCTCCTCAATGCCGACATAGCGGCCCGGAGTAAGGATATAATCCTGTGCAGCGATAGCCTGAATGTCAGCCACCGCACAAAAGCCCTTGACTTCCTCTAATGTGCCGTCCTGGAATGCCTTGAATGTATCAGCAAATTTCTGAATGTCCTCGTCCGTGAAGTCACGGTGCTTGCGGTCAACCATATAACCCATTTTACGGGCATCAATGAACAGCGTTTTGCCTTTTTGCTTCTTGCCCTTTGTGATGAACCACAGCGTTACGGGAATCGTAACAGAGTAGAAAAGCTGTGTCGGCATAGCCACGATACCCTCAACGAGATCAGCTTCAATGATATTTTTACGAATGTCGCCCTCACCGCTGGACTGCGTTGACAGCGCACCATTCTCAAGCACCAAACCGATCTTGCCGTTCGGTGCAAGGTGGTGTATCATGTGCTGTATCCACGCATAGTTCGCATTTCCGGCAGGCGGCACACCATATTTCCAGCGAATATCGTCTTTGAGCTTGTCCTGCCCCCAGTTGGAGAGGTTGAAAGGCGGATTTGCCATGATAAAGTCGGCTTTCAGCGTCTTGTGAAGATCATTGAAGAACGTGTCTGCGTGATACTGTCCGAAATCCGCATCAATACCACGGATCGCCATATTCATCTTAGCCATTTTCCATGTGTCGGCATTAGACTCCTGTCCGTAAACAGAGATATTGCCCCTGTTGCCGCTGTGAGCCTGAATGAATTTTGCACTCTGTACGAACATACCGCCTGAACCGCAGCACGGATCGTATACTCGGCAGTTCTCAAACGGACGCAGTATCTCAACAAGAGTACGAACCACGCTTGAAGGAGTATAGAATTCACCGCCCTTTACACCTTCGTATGCGGCAAACTGAGCGATACAGTATTCATAAGTGCGACCGAGCAAGTCCTTGCTGTCCTCCGTATCGGTCATATCCATATTGGTGAACAGATCGACCACGTCACCGAGAACACGTTTGTCCAAGTCGGGGCTTGCGTAGTTCTTCGGAAGAACGTTTTTCAATGTCTTGTTCTCGTCCTCGATAGCTCTCATAGCATCATCAATGACCGAGCCGATCTCAGGAGTATGGGCGGCAGCGGACACCACAGACCAACGAGCCTTTTCAGGCACGAAGAAGATATTGTCCATTAGGTATGCGTCAGGCTCGTCCTCAAAACCGTCACCCTCAGCCACAAGCTCGTTATAACGTTTCTCAAAAGCACTTGATATGTAACGCAGGAAGATAAGTCCCACGATAACTTTTCTATATTCGGCAGCCGGAATATGCCCCCACAACACGCAGGCAGCGTCCCAAATCTGCTTTTCAAAGCCAATATTGGCGGAATTCTTTTCAGCCATAGTTTTTACACCTCTTAAACCTACGCTTACAGCGAGGTATTATCTGTTGTATTATAGCACAATCTGCACAAATAGTCAATCATTCGACAGCAAAAAAATCTATATTTGAAAATTGCAATACCCGACTTTTGCACCAAAAAAGGCGCTGTAAAAAAACGCGCAATAAAAAAAGA
>ULUT01052034.1_pt1 | contig 36366 bp, 37 predicted proteins | sample 1958691 | NCBI WGS metagenome assembly ULUT01 (sample SAMEA4835766, study PRJEB28245) | human gut metagenome | biome: gut microbiome; material: fecal sample | place: Denmark | collected 2008 | reverse complement strand
CTGCCGCTTCCAGCGAGGAAAGTCCCTCCAGACAGGCCTATGTGTCCATGACTGCGGTATTCTGGGATACCGTCGTCATGTGCCTGCTGAGTGGACTTGTCATTGTCACTAATATATTAAAAAGACCACAATCCGTACTCCATGCCTCTCAGGGTACCCTTACGGATGCGGCCTTTTCTTCTCTTCCATTTTTTGGGAATGGCTTCCTCTCTGTCTGTCTGATTGCCTTTGCACTGACCACCCTCATCGGCTGGTCCTATCTTGGTGAAAGCGCTGTCACCTATCTGACTGGCGGCAGAGGTCTCTTTCTTTATAAGGTAGCTTATATCGTTATGATCTACATAGGTGCAATCCTTCCACTGCAGACTGTCTGGGAATGTACAGATCTGATCAATGCCTGTATGGTCATCCCAAACGTTCTTGCCCTTTTTCTTCTCCGCAGGGAAATTCAGATCACATAATTATCAATCATCTCCGTCTGCCACTCGACCAGATCTGCCAGCGTTACTCTGTCTACGACTCCCTTGATCGCCTCATCCAGCATCTGCCAGAGCTTCAGCGTAGCACAGGTTTCCTGCCTGTCACAGGTATTGACCTCATCATCCAGACAGGCTACCGGTGCAAGAGAGCCTTCCGTAAGGCGGAGTATCATCCCAACTGTATAGCTTTCCGGATCTCTGGCAAGCTTATAGCCTCCCTGCGGACCGCGGATGCTTTTCACATAACCCGCTTTATTCAAGCTGGAAATGATCTGTTCCAGATATTTATCAGAAATGTCCTGTCTCGCAGCAATATCCTTGATCCTTACCGGGGCATCGCTGTCATGCAGTGCCAGATCCAGCATCAGACGCAGGGCATATCTTCCCTTGGTTGAAATCTTCATACAAAACCTCCTTTTTCCCCATTATACTACTAGTTTACTAGGAATTGCAATAGTTGACTTTTCCTGTATGGATGGGTTACCATAGATAATGTTCCCCTTTTTATGGGGAAATGGAGGTTTTTATGCAGAAAAAATACTGGGGATTTATTCTCCCCTCTACGTTATCTTTTTTATTAACAGGAATTTATTCCATTATTGACGGCATTTTCGTAGGCAGAGCCATGGGTGACATGGGACTGGCTGCTATTAATATTGCCTGGCCGCTTGTAGCACTCATCATCGCCCTTGGTACCGGTATCGGTATGGGGGCTTCTGTTATGGTGTCTTTAAACCGGGGTGCCGGCCGTGATGATGCGGCAGACCAGATGGAGGGAAATGCACTGTTTCTTCTTGTCGTTTCCTCTCTCATCCTGACCGGGATCCTCTATTTCTTTGGTTCTCCCCTGATGACGCTTCTTGGTGCTGCAGGAGAAGTACATACCCATGCCATGACCTATCTTCACTATATTCTGTATGGTGCGGTGATCCAGACAGTTGCCAGTGGTCTGACACCCCTGATGCGTAACCGTGGTGCTGCCATTTACTCCATGTGTGCCATGGCCTGCGGCTGTATCCTGAACATCATCCTTGATTATGTTCTGATACTTGTATTTCCATTAGGTCTGATGGGTGCCGCTATTGCAACAGTGCTTGGACAGCTTGTCACTCTGATCTTTGCCCTTTTCTTCTATTTAAAGAAAGAAAACCGGATCTCCCTTACCAATATAAAGCCCTCCGGATCCGCAGTCAAATCCATCCTTAAGGTAGCAGCCTCCCCTTTCGGACTGACTTATCTGCCTTCCGTCACCATTATACTGATGAATCTGCAGTGCACCAAATATGGTGGTGATGAAGCTGTCAGCGCCTATGCTGTCCTTGCCTATCTGGTTTCCTTCATGGAGCTTCTCGTTCAGGGTATCAGTGATGGTGCGCAGCCACTCTTAAGCCTGAGCAAGGGCCAGAATGATAAAGAAACACTGCGCAGCTATACACTGCTTACCTTTGCTCTTGGGATCGGCGTTGGTATCCTGAGTGGCTCCCTTATGTTCCTTCTGCGTCACCAGATCCCCGTTTTCTACGGTACTTCTGATGCAGCAGCAGCGCTGATCGTCCATGCTGCACCTGCCTTTTCTCTTGTTATGGCTCTTTACGGACTGACCAAGCCCTCTGTTTCCTACTTCTATGCAACAGAGCATCTGAAGCAGTCCAGTACTCTTGTTTATGGAGAGGTTCTGCTGACAGTCGGTACCATCCTGACACTGCCAATCGTCCTTAAGCTTGATGGCGTATGGTTTACCATGCCCTGCGTACAGATCGTCCTGTCCGTACTGGCAGTTCTGTTCCTGCTGATCCAGAAAAAAGAAATTACACCTTCAGAATGAAATTATCTGATTCAGCCATCGTACCGCACAGGCTGATAATATCTGCTTTTTTGAAACCTATTTTATCAAATGTCATTTATTATTTTTTTGCCTTGCAAAAATAAAAAGCATGATTAATAAAGTAACCGGGAACAAAAGTCCGACTCCCATACCTGCACGAATATTGTCTCCTGCACTTTGTGTAACACGTCCGACAATCCCCGGACCTATGCTTCCACCCAGGTCCCCCGCCATAGCAAGCAAAGCAAACATAGCCGTTCCACCTGCCGGAAATCTTTCTGATGAAATACTGATTGTGCCGGGCCACATAATCCCAACAGAAAAGCCACAGATAATACATCCAATCAAACCTGATATCGGATTCGACGATACAGAGGCAAGCAGGTAGCATATCACACATAAAATTCCAGATCCGATCATAAATTTCACCAGATCCATTTTATCACCATATTTTCCGAAAATTACACGACTGATCCCCATTGTAACAGCAAACATGCAGGGACCGGCCAGGTCACCAACTGTCTTTGACAGCCCAAGAGCAGCCTCCGCATAAGCAGATGCCCATTGTGCCATAGCCAGTTCTGATGCGCCGGAGCAGATCATTAAACATACGGAAAGCCAGAAAAGAGGTTTTCGAAACAGTTCCTTTATTCCCATTCCTTCACCCTCATCTACCAAATGCTCGATCGGACAGGTTGCAAAATTATAGATATTTATGGCCGGAACAAGTGCCCATAAAACAGCCAGCCATTTCCAGCTGTCCATGCCAAACACCACAAAAAACAGTGTGGAGATCGCAATCGTTCCCACTGCCCCCCAACAATAAAAAGAGTGAAGCAGACTCATCGTTGCCTCTTTGTTATCAAATGGACACGCCTCCACTATCGGGCTGCAAAGCACTTCAATCAGACCACTTCCGACTGCATATACAATCACACTCAGGATAATTCCAACAAACGGTTCCGGCAAAAGATCCGGCAAAAAAGCCAGACCAACCAATCCTGCTGTGGAACATACCTCAGAAGCAACAATACAGATACGATACCCTATTTTGTCCACAAACTTTGCACAAAACAGATCTACCAACAACTGTGTAAGGAAAAAGCAGGTTGAAATCAATGCGATTTTTCCAAGTGTAATCTGATAATCATTATGAAATTTTAAAAATAACAATGGGGCAAAATTAGCTGCAATTGCCTGTGTAATAAATCCCATATAACAGGCTCTTTTTGTTTTTCGGTAATTTGGCATGGTCATCACTCCTTTTGTTTTCTACAACATATTTTAATCACATTTCCATCCTCACACAGAAAGCATCCTTCATAATTTCCCGATATATAACGAGGCTCATAATTAACGGTAAATCCCGCTTCTATCAGATTGATCATTAATTTATTTACCTTACTCTTACTGTCAACATACAGAGAAAGACTCTTTCCTGATATGGAATTTTCTATTTTCACCATTATTTTCATAAGATATTAGGAATCACCAATCCTTATTTTCCAGCTCTGATATTTTTTACTGTCCTTCTCTCAATAGACAAATTTTCATATACACGTTTTCCCCCCGTCCCTGTAGGAGCCTGAGCCAGCAGACCGACCTTTATAACAGGCATAACGGGCATATGGAAATATCTCATCATATAGAAATTGACACCATCTAGGGAATAATGGAAAGCGAAATTATTTCCAACCCTGCAAACCTGGAGCCATGCTGTATTTCCTTCAAGATTACACCCATTTGCATCATCTGAATCCCCTTTTGTAACAACACTTACAGCAGCATGAGTTCCGAAATCCGTCAATTCAAAACAACACTTCGCCCAGCAGTTCAGATCCTTCATAATCATTACTGAAGCAGAATCATATGTATCCTTAAAACCATGCGATACTTTTACTTTAAGAACAAAATCCCCTTCTATCTCCGTATAATAGTAAGGTGCGTTACAAAGTGATTCCGGTAAAAATCCTTCTTCACACTCGTCTGTGCTTCCGCAGAAAAAATCTGTTTTAGCCGGAGCGAATATTTCAATTTTATCCCCCTCCATCATCATTTCACTTTCATTTAACCATTTAAATATCATGTTCTTTCACCTCGCTTTTATTGAATTATATAACATAATATTATTGTTTTCATTGATTTATTTACGAAATTTATTGTATAATATCGTAAAGTATTTTTCAAAGAAGGAAGTTTCTATGAATATAAATACAACCTATACTAAAATCATTACAGATGAAGATTTGATGGAGACAGTTCAGCACGGAAGCAATCTCTATCCTTTCCAGTTTTATTATGAAGATCTGTCAGTTTTTGATTTCAACTGTATCGAATGGCACTGGCATACAGAATTGGAGTTTATTTATATTGAATCTGGAACCGTTACTTTGTGGATTGGAGAAGACCAATTCAATTTAACCGAAGGAAATGGTATATTCATTAATACAAAGGTACTCCATCGCCTTTATTCTCCCTCAAAAGCCCTCATTCCCAATTTTGTATTTATGCCTTCTTTTATTGCCCCCTGCGACAGCCTGATCTATCAGAAATATATTCTGCCGATCATTTCTTACCCATTGCCATTTCTCATATTTCATAAAGAAGTATGCTGGCAGGCAAAGGTTTTATCTATCATGCGGCAAATTATTTCTGCACAGGATTCCGTTTTATCCAAAGAACTCCTTACCAGTTCTCTCCTTCAGAATCTCTGGCTGGAAATATTTGAAAACACAGACATTTCATACCAGGAAGAACACAAGGAGCATTCAACCGCTTCTCAAGCCCGGTTACAGCTCATGATGCAATTTATCCACCTAAATTACTCACGGGATATCTCATTAGATGACATTGCAGAACAGGCAATGGTCAGTAAGAGTACCACTTTGAATCTGTTTCGGAAATATTTACATATAACGCCGGTTAACTATCTCATTAACTACCGTTTAAAACAGGCCGGTCAGTTGCTTTCAAAAACTGAGAAAAAAGTCAGTCTCATTTCTTCTGAGACAGGATTTCATAACGTTGACTATTTTTGCAGATTATTCAAAAAACGCTACAAATTAACCCCAACGGAATACCGGAAACAGAAGCACTTTCTGTAAACCTGTTTACCATATTTCCCGAAGTCCTGTCCGAAGGGAACCATCGTGAATCGATCACCTTCAAGGTTCTGAATCATCTGTGTTGCGTTCATCTGTCCACAGCGATCTCCAGAATGTGATACTTTTCAGCCAGTTCATTGATGAAATGCTCAATAAAATCGTAGCGGATCACGTTTCCTTCCGTAAATAAAAGGCAGCCTTTCGATAATCCCACTTCTGTATTTCCGCAGACCATGTATGCTTTGCCACACGTAACGGCGCTATGATCAGAACCTTCGTCACTTCTAAGCTGTCAAACATCCTCTGGAACGGCATACAGGCAGAAAAGGTACAGCGGAGATTATTCGTCTTGCTGATTGGGATACTATGAAAGCGAAACGCTTTGCGAATAAAGTGATAGCGTATCTTCTGAACTGCGAGAATGAGAAGCTGCCCAAGGAAACGATGGTGGCATTTGAACCATAAAAAGAAAAACCGCTACAACCTCCATCCCACTTTGGAATGAGAATTGCAGCGGTTTATTTACTGGGAACTAATTATTCAATATTTGTGATTTCCCAATCATCATTTACCAGATAAGTAAATCTTTTTCGAGTCGACCTCACCCTTGGAAAGCAAGACAACCGTCTCAATTCCTGTGGTAAATGGGAACTGATCCACAGCCACTGCCTTTTCCACGTAATATCCTTCTTCAAGGAAAACCTCCAGATCTCTCACAAGGCTGGTGGGTTTGCAGGAAATATAAACGATCCTGTCAATCCCATAGCTGATGATCTTCGCAAGTGCCTTCGGGTGAATACCGTCACGTGGGGGATCCAGCACGATCATATCCGGCTTCTCTTTGATCTGATCCAGTACCTTCAGCACATCGCCTGCAATAAATTCGCAGTTGGTCAGACCGTTTCTCTTCGCATTCTCCCTTGCTGCCTCTACCGCCTCTTCCACGATCTCCACGCCGATCACCTTCTTCGCTACCGGAGACAGGAGCTGGGCGATTGTTCCCGTACCGCTGTAAAGATCATATACAACCTTATCTGCTTTTCCCTCTCCGTCTGTCAGGTCTCCCACGTAGTCCCTTACTGTCTGGTACAGCACCTCGGCACTCAGGGAATTGGTCTGGAAAAAGGAAAATACAGAAATCTTGAACCTGAGTCCAAGAAGCTCCTCCTCAAAAAAATCCCGTCCATACAGGATCTCTGTTCTGTCACTCTGTACCACATCTGCCACCGCATCATTTGTGATATGGAGAATTCCTGCCAGACTGCCATTCAGGGGAAGTGCAAGCAGTCCCTTCTTATATGCTGTCAGATCCACTTCCTCCTGGGAGGTTGTCACAAGGGCAGCCAGGATCTCTCCGGTACGCTTTGCCTTTCTCACAAGAAGATGACGCAGATATCCGGTATGTCTTAATCTGTGGAAAAAGCTGATATTCCGCTCTGCAAAATAATCTCTCGTAAAGGAAAGGATCTTCCTGTAATCTTCATCTACGATCTGACAGTGATCTACAGTCACAATATCATAAAAGCTGCCTCTCTTATGCATGCCAAGTGCCAGGGGACCGTCTTTTACTTCATCTCCGAAGGAAAATTCCATCTTATTCCGGTAGCCATAGCATTCCGGACTCTTCTTGATCCCTTCAAAGATCCATGGTCTCTCCTGTCTGGCAAGAACACCTGTAAGAAGCTTTCGGATCTGTCCTTCCTTGATCTTCACCTCTTCTTCATAGGGCAGCGACATATACGTACAGCCACCGCAGGTTCCAAAGTGAGGACATATCTGACTCGTTTCAAGAGGTGACCTTTCTTCTACAGAAAGCAGTCTGCCCTCAGCCTTTCCCTTTCTGTTTTTCTGGATCACTGCTTTTATCTTCTGTCCCGGCAGGGCATTCTTTACCATGCAGCTTCCTTCTTCAGTCACCACGATACCCTTATTGGGAAAATCAATTCTTTCTACTGTTCCTTCTATGATCTGTCCTTTTTTCAAATCTATTCCTCCACAGCAAAATAGGACATGCAAAAGCTGCACATCCTATTCATGATCTCATTTATGCATATCCTTCTGCCAGAGAAAGCACCTCACCTGAATATACCTGGAAGGTATTCCCCGCAAAACAATCCTTTCTTTGCAGACTTCCCGGATTATTCAGCGAAATCTTCCTCAGATGCTGCATTTTCAGATACCTGTTTAGCAGGCTTCTTCTCTGCATCCCCATCATCCTCTTCAAAGAAATCATCTTCAAAATCATCATCGAAATCATCATCATAATCTTCCAGATAATCTGGTGTGAAGTAACGGTATACAAGGAATGCAATTCCTGCTACAGCAGCAACAATACCGATAATGGCAAATACCCATACCAGTGTATTATTTTTCTTCTGCTCCTCTTCCTTCTTATTAAAAAATTCTTTCAGCTCCCTGAGATCGTGAGCTTTCATAAGATCCATCATTTCTTCCACTCTGTTCATAAAAGATACCTCTCTTTCCTATGCGGGCACAAAATCATATCCCATTCCAATTCATGCCATTAGTATAGCATTTTGTGAACATTTTTACTACCTGAATTTATAATTTTTTGAGTTTTGCAAATCCTGCATACATGATCTTCTGTCCGGCTTCATCAAAATCTACCGTTACCTTGTAATCTCTCGGTCCCGGCTCCATAGCAAGCACAGTTCCTTCTCCGTATTTGATATGGGAAACCCTGTCCCCTGCATCATAATCCGGTTTTCCTGCAGCATTTCCTCCCTTGGTGATTCCAAGTGATCCAAAAGAGCTTATTCCCATTTTGGTTCCGGCACTTGCGATATAAGGTTTATTTTCTGCAGCGGTTCTCTTTTTAGTCAGCACCGCTGCCGGCTTTGTCCTCGAAGGCTGCAGCAGATCATCATCCCGGTAGGCCGGCTTTGGCATCCGGTTATCCAGAAGCTCTGGCGGAATCTCCTTCACAAAGCGGCTCACTGCGTTATACTGCGTCTCGCCTCGTATCATTCTCATTTTAGCACAGCAGATTGTCAGCTCCTTCTTTGCCCTTGTTATTCCCACATAGGCAAGCCGCCTTTCCTCTTCAATCTCAGCATCTCCATCTGCTACGATGCTCATATAGCTCGGAAAAAGACCATCCTCCATGCCTGTCAGGTAAACCTGGGAGAATTCCAGCCCCTTGGCACTGTGAAGTGTCATCAGAAGGACTCTGTCATCATCCTCATCCACACCATCAATATCCGCCACCAGCGCCACTTCCTCCAGGAACTCACTCAGAGAAGGCTCATCATGGGTTTCTTCATAGGATGCCACCTTGCTGACCAGCTCATCGATATTTTCAATCCTCGTCTGTACCTCTTCCTCACTGTCTGCCTCCAGATCCCTGACATATCCTGTCGTTTCAATAATATCCTTGATCAGATCCGTCAGCGTATACACCTGGAGCTTACTGCGGAACACCTTTATCATATCCACGAAGGGCCTCAGCTTTGCACCGCTTCTTCCTATGGTGCTGATCTCATCCGCCTGCTTCAGTGCATCATAAAAGCTGATCCCCTTTTCATCTGCATAATCCTGTACTTTGGCAATCGTCGCAGCACCGATCCCTCTCTTCGGGATATTGATGATACGCTTTACGGAAAGATCATCCCGTCCATTATCAATCGTTTTCAGATATGCCAGAAGATCCTTGATCTCTTTTCTGGAATAGAAGTTCACACCGCCTACTACATCATAGGGAATACCTTCTACGATAAACCTCTCTTCCAGAAGACGGGCCTGCGCATTGGTACGGTAAAGCACTGCACAGTCCTTATACTGATAGCTGCCGTTCCGCTTTTTCCTTGCCACATCATCTGCTACAAATTCAGCCTCTTCATAGGCATTGTCAAACTGCCGGAAATGGATCCTCTCTCCAGCTCCCTGATCTGTCCAGAGAGCTTTCTCCTTTCTGCCTATATTATTCCGGATCACGGCATTTGCTGCATCAAGCACATTCTGGGTAGAGCGGTAATTCTGCTCAAGCCGGATCACTTCTGCTTCCGGATAGTATTTTTCAAAATCCAGTATATTGCGGATATTGGCTCCCCGGAATTTGTAGATAGACTGATCATCATCACCAACCACACACAGATTATGTCTGTCTCCGGCAAGCAGCCGGATCAGCTCAAACTGGGCACTGTTAGTATCCTGATACTCATCCACCATAATATACCGGAACCGGTTCTGATAGCTCTGCAGCACATCCGGGCAGTCCTTAAAAAGCTCTACCGTCTTCATGATCAGATCATCAAAATCCACTGCATTGTTCTTTTTCAGTGTCTGCTGGTACTCCTGGTACAAGGCGGCAATCTTCTGCTTATGATAATCTCCTGCCGCACTCAAGCTGTATTCATTCGGGGTGATCAGTTCATCCTTTGCAGAGGAGATTGCTGATAACACCGTTCTCTCCTTTAATACCTTAGTATCCACATTCAGCCGTTTACATATATCCTTGATCACCGATTTCTGGTCATCTGCATCGTAAATGACGAAATTTGTATCATAGCCGATCCTGTCAATATACCTCCTGAGGATCCTGACACAGGTAGAGTGAAAGGTGGTGATCCATGCACTGTCTGCAAAGCCAACCAGGCTCTCCACTCTTTCCTTCATCTCTCCGGCAGCCTTATTGGTAAAGGTGATCGCCATGATCTGATAGGGATTAATACCCATTTCTTCTATTAAATAAGCGATCCTGTGTGTCAGCACACGGGTCTTTCCGCTCCCGGCACCTGCCAGCAGAAGAACTGGTCCCTCTGTCGTAAATACCCCCTGCTTCTGCTGTTCATTTAATGTATCATAAATACTCATTCCAAAAACTCCTGCTTAAACTTCTGTAACCCGATGGAATGTCCACGCATATAAATTCAATTCCACAACCGGTGTCCCGCAATAAGCGCACACCTTTTCTCCAAGCCCTGATATGGGCGCTCCACAGTTCGGGCAGTTGATGCCAAGAGACAGATCCCTTTCATCCTGCACCTTCTCCCTGTCCTGTATATACACAAGCTCTGTGTTGTACCTTGTCTGCTTTTCCCTGTCCCGGCTGCCCCTTACAAGCTCACCGGTTTCTGCAGCCACATAATACCGGTATTGCAGGGATGTCTGAAACATGACAGTACATCTTCCCTCTCTTTTCTTGTAATCTGTGATCTCTGTACGATGGATCCTGACCTTCTCAAAATGTTCTCTTTCCCCGCTATTCTTCTGCTGGACGATCTTCATTTCAAGCTGATCCCTCAGTTCCTGGCTTCCTTCCTTCAAAAGTCCCTGATCTGCTGCAGAAACCGCCATCAGATAAGAGGTCAGGACATTTTCAGCCCTGACCCTCATATCATCATATTGAAACTGTGGAAAATCTTTCTTAATTTTCGGAAGATAAAGACCTGTCATTGCCGACACCGATTTCGGGGTTTCCTGATACTCCTCCTCGACTCTGTCAAATCCTTCCTTCAGGGAATCTGTTCCAAATACCTGTCTGGAAAAGTCCCGGATCCCTCTTTTCAGACGGCTGATCCCGTATGCTGCTGCACCGATCACACAGAGCAGCAATATCAGAACCACTGCTGCCATTATCAGCGTCATATTCATAGCTGTCTTTTCCTTCCCATATCTTTTATGAATTAGCAAGCAGCCAGATAAGTACGCAGATAGCAATAATACCTGCCACAGTGATAATCACCTTTGGTATAGAAATCGGAGTCTTGCCGGATACCTTGCCGGTCTGTCCATTGACCATAAACTGGTATACCTTATCCTTGTACTTGTAGCTGGAGATCCACACCGGCAGGAGCAGATACTTGTAGGTCACATCATAATATCTGGTAGATAATTTCAGATTTTTCACATGATCTGCGTTCTTCTCTGTCCGGATCTTGCTTTCAATGGCTTCTCTCAGCTTAAACTTAATGCTTTCCTTTGCCATCTGGAAGGCTTCCTTTAAGCCAACAGCGTACCGTTCTGCTGCAAAGCCTGCTACATACTCAGGCTTATAGCTCTTATTCTCTTCTGTCTTGTAAGGCTCCAGTCCCTGCAGCATGGACTGATTATGATTGGTCGTCGCACAGACAAGCTCATCATCGATCGTTTCCCTGTATACACCCTTTGTCGGATACCAGTCTGTGACCGTTTCTTCCTTATCCCCATTGCGCACGGTACGATCCTTACCATATTCTCCACGGTATTCCGTTTCCGTCTTAGCATCAAAGGTCCAGTAGGGAAGATAAACTCCTTTAAAACGCTTTGCCTTTGCACTCTCTTTTGCAAGCTTTGGACAGAACCATTTCTTTTTGATCCAGTTTTTAAATAAACCAGCCGCTTTTTCGTCTGTTACCTGGAACGGCACGACACCTCCCGGTGCCATGGTCTTCTGATCAGAAGCCTCCATAACCTGATTGGAACCGCAGAACGGACATACGCCGGAGATCTCCAGTGCATCATAAACCGTTTCTGCGCCGCAGGCCTTACAGATCACCGTCTTCTTCTCTGTACCCCAGTTACAGTTTTCCGTCTGCTCTGCCTTGTCAAGATCAAGCTCCTGTGCCTTTGCAGGCTGTGTTTTTTCCTTCCTGATCTCTTCTGTATGTCCGCAATACGGACAGGCAAGTCCCCCTGTGGTCGGGTCAAATTCCATGACACCACCACAGCTTGGACATTTTTTATCTGTTTCTTCTAGTGTTTTGGTTTCCCTTGCTTCCAGGTTCTCTTCAAATCCACTCATCATTCTCCCCTTTTCTCTGATGGCTTAATGGATATCGTTATCGTCAAAAGGATCGCCGCACTCCGGACAGAATTTCGGAGGATTCTTGGGATCTTCCGGCTCCCAGCCGCATTTGTCACACTTGTAAAGCGGTACGCCTGCAGGCTTCTTTGCGCCGCAGTTGCTGCAGAACTTGCCTTTATTTATAGTACCACAGCTACAGGTCCACCCATTCTCTTCCGGCTTTTTGGCTCCGCATTCTACACAGAACCTGCCAGTATTGACTGCCCCACAGCTGCAGGTCCAGCTGTCACCCGTCTGTGAAGCTGCAGCTGTCTGTGCAGGTGCTGCCTGAGCCGGAGCTGCCTGCTGCGTGGGTGCTGCCTGCTGTGCTGCCCCCATCTGGAACAGCTGCTGTGCATTCATGCCGCCTGCCTGGGTTGCCATATTCATACCTGCAAATGCCATCATGGGACCTGTGGAGGTATTGGACGCTGCTGCCTTCATAGCCTCTGCCTGTGCACCGACAAGCGTTGCTGCTGCCATATTGGGATTACGAAGGACTGCGCTCTTCTGCAGATCCTTGATCATCTTCTCATCTTCCTCAGATGCCTTCATGGAATTGACACCGAAGGAAACGATCTCAATACCTCTGAGCTGTGCCCATTTCTCAGAAAGGACATCATTCAGGGCATCTGCCAGCTCCATGGTATGTGCGGGTACTTCACTGTAACGGACACCCATGGCGGAAATCTTTGCAAATGCAGGCTGCAATGCTGTCATAAGCTCTGTTTTTAACTGGCTGTCAATCTCTCTTCTCTCATAATCCTCTGTCACATTGCCGCAGACATGGGTATAGAAAAGAATGGGGTCTGTAATATGATAGGAATATTCACCGTTACAGCGGATGGCAATATCAATATCAAGACCGATGTTATTATCTACTACACGGAACGGTACCGGACTTGCCGTACCGTATTTATTTCCCATAATTTCCTTGGTATTAAAGAAATATACCCTCTGATCCTTGGCTGTATCTCCGGCAAAGGTGATACGTTTTCCAAAGGTCTTAAAGGAATTCACAATATTATCTCCCAGCTTGCCATAGAAGATACTGGGCTCTGTGGAAGCATCATAAGTAAATTCTCCTGCCTCCGCACAGATCTCAACGACCTTACCCTGATCCACGATGATCATACACTGTCCTTCATTGACAGCGATCACGGAACCATTGGAAATGATATTTTCATCCCCCTTGTTATTGGCAGCACGCCCCTTGGTTCTTCTGTGTCCCTTGGTTACCAGTACATCTGACTCCAGTGCATCACAATAGAAATACTCGCGCCACTGATCCTCCAGAACCCCTCCTGCTGCACCTTTGATTGCTTTGATTAATCCCATTTTACAGTCCTCCGTTTTGTATTATGGGGAAGCCGGCGGTTCACTGACTTCCCCACGCATTCGACATTCCGTTTTATCTTATGTCCGGTATGTCCCCCTATATGTCTTATATTATTATATCTATTTTGAAAGCTTCTGTCTATACACTTTCCGTCCCGTCATTGCTATTCCTGACAGCATTTTATTTCCTTCTTCCCTGCTTTTTCCTTACTTGCATGCTTTTTCTGCAAATTCAGTTGTCACCAGAGCCTCATAGGGCACTCTTTCCGGCAGCTCCCCGGCTTCTTCCAGGATATTCTGCAGCAGTATAAAGGCATCCTCCTCAAAGACCAGATCTGTTTTCCAGGTATCCTGATCGTAATAACGCTTCACGATCCTTTCCAGCGTTTCCACCTCTGTTTCCTCAAATTGAGGGGCGATCACCACTGCAATTTCCTCCGGTGTATGGCTGTTCACATAATCCATCCCCATTTGCAGAGCATTGGTAAATGCCTGGATCACATCCGGGTTCTCTTCGATATAGCTTTTTCTTGCGCTGAATGCCGTATAAGGCACATAGCCGGATGCTTCACCAAGGGAAGCCACCACATAACCATCCCCCTTCGTCTCAAGTGCTGTCGCATGCGGCTCAAACTCTACCGTAAAATCCGCTGTGTCACTTCCGGAAAAGGCAGCTGCTGTAGACCCAAAATCGATACTCTGGTCGATCATAAGATCTGCCTTCGGATCAAGGCCGTTCTTTTTCAGAATATATTCAAATACCATCTCTGGCATACCGCCTGCACGGCCGCCAAGCACTGTTTTCCCTTTCAGCATGGAAAAGTCAAAGTCTGGCATTTCCTCCCTTGCTACAAGGAAATTTCCTGCACGCTGGGTAAGCTGTGCAAAGTTCACCGCATAATCCTGTGTCCCTCCTGCATAAGTATAAATTGTTGCTTCACTTCCCATAAAGCCAATGTCTGCTTCCCTGGTCAGCACTGCTGTCATGGTCTTATCAGCACCAAAGCCGGTAACCAGTGTCAGATCTATCCCCTGTTCCTCAAAATATCCCTCTTCGATCGCCACATACATAGGTGCATAAAAGATACTGTGTGCTACTTCATTCAATGTCACACTTATCCTCTTCTCTGCCCCGGCATCTGTCTTTTCTCCTTTTTCACAGCCAATCAGCACCGACAAGACCATGCCTGCCAAAAGAAGCAGGGACACACCTTTTCGAATCAGTTTTCTTTTCATGATTTTCTCCCTTTTCCGGATAAAATTTTCACTGCTTTATCCTATGAGAGTGTCTCAGAAAATGTGACCTCAGGAAAGAAACATGAAAAAATCCCGAAGAGAGTACAGCCTATCAAAGCTGTACTCTCTCCAGGATTCCCATGCACATGGAAAAGCATGCTACCATTATCATCAGCAGAATTGCCGGAAAATCATATACCATTTTCTGCTGCTCTTCCATTCCTCCCTCTTCATTCATCACCCGGCAGGTTTTCCCGCTGCTTGCAAGAAGCACCTCTATGCCAAGCATAATCAGGAGCACCGGCCAGAAACGGATCACCTCGTAAGGGTCAAAGAACGGAAAGAAAAGTCTTCCCAGAAACAGGACACCCGTCAGCACCAGTGTGATGCCTGCCGTAATGGTTCCCACCCGGTGGATATAAACCGTCTTTCTGCCCATTTATGCTTCCCCCTCCCTGTCAGGGTTCTCCGATGCTGCACTCTGATCAGCAGCTTCCTGTTCTCTGTCCTTTATGGGTTCTTCCCTGTACAGTTCTTTCTTCTTTCCACGGATCATGTGCACACCAAGTACAATGATCAGAACAGAGGCTGTGAGCCTCGGCACATAATCACTGATCGTAAACAGCAGCTCATAGATATATTCCGGCAGTACCCTGTAAGCCCAGAGCATATCTACACCTGTTCCCCACAAAAGCCATACACCGAGCACGATCAGCAGTACTGCAATTCCCCTGGAATTTCCCTGCAGCTTCTTTTTTCCTTTTTGGAACAGCTCCATGCCAAGGATATCATTATCCTCCACCTGTGCAAATTCCTCGTCACTTAAGGATGCCAGATGATTGGCATGGAAAAATCCGTATGCCCATATCACAACCGCCAGAATGGAAAGTCCATCCAGTCCAAGGAATGACGGGATCATGATCATTCCAAGGAAAAACAGCATCAGCTCTGTTCCTGTCCTCATAAACCCCATATACATTTCTGCCGCTCCCGGCATCAGTGAAAAACAAAATGTCAAAAATCTGTTCTTTTTCTTTGTTTTCATTCTTTTTCCTCCATTTTATCCTGTCTTCTACAGATCATTTGCTAATATCTTTTCTTTTGCTTCCCGCACACCGTTATTCAGCCTGTCAAAAAGCGTTTCCGGCTTCTTTGCACGATATTCGGGATCATTCAGGTCTTCTCTTGTGATCCTTGGTCTGTCCTCCTCCTGAAGCACTCCAGCCCGGCTGATATCACTGCCATCCCGGAAAGGATTGACGATCAGAAGGGTAAGCGCTGCCGCCATGCCTGCTGCCACCTTCAGGACATATACGGCGAAGGGAACCGTCTTTTTTTCTTCTGTCTTTGGCAGTTCCGGCGGAAAGATCTTCTTCATGATCTCTTCCTTCAGATGCTCCGGTGCATACAACTCCTGCTGCTCCAGTTTCTCAAGGAAAGCATTTAATTCCTCATCTGTTGGATAATTTTTCATTTCAGATCCTCCCTTCGGTACTTCTTCTTCAGCATATCCCTTGCCCGATAAATCTGGGTCTGTATGGTCTTGCTGTTCATGCTTCTGTCTCTGGCAATCTCTGCAACAGTCTTTTCCTGCAGATAATAGGCTCTGGCAATCTCATCATAGGGTGGCTTCAGAGAATCGCAGATCTGTGCAAAGCCGCTTTTGATCTCCGTTTCCACGCACTGCTCTTCCGGCCCGTCCCGCCCTTCCGTCATCACCTCAAAAAAGCTGTCTTCCGTCGGGATATTCCTTTTGGCTGAACTTCTGACATAATCAATGCTCTTGTTGACTGCTATCCTGCAGATCCACGCCTTTTCATTATTGCCGTCAAAGGTATCATACTTCTGATAAACAGAAAGGAAGGTTTCCTGCGAAAGATCCTCTGCTGCGAAGTAATCTTCAGTTACTTTATAACAAATGGAAAAAACAAGCTTCTGATAGGTATCGATCAGCTCTGAAAGCCGGCTTTTTGAACATATAGATCCATTTCCCTGCATGGCCTGTTTCCTCCTCTGTTTAGTAACAGCGCAGCTTCCGCTGCCCTTCTATACAGTATAACGCAGCAGCCCTTCCGTTTTCTTCAGGAATTTTATATTTCTAAAAAAACTATTTTTTATCAAAAAAGACCAGGCCTTTGCCTGATCCTTTCTCTCTGCTCTCTGTCCTGTTCTATTTTCCCTTCTCCTGCTCCCCGCTTTTACGGAGCTCATCCACCATCTTCTCGATCAGAAGCTTCTTAATATAAACATCGAAGCCCAGCAGACCTACAAAAGAAAACATTCTCAAAAATTCCCTGTCCTCCTCCGGTGCATCTTCAAAGATTCCCTGTGCCGTCTCAAATTTATGCAGGATATCCTCCTTCAGTACTTCTACCTGAGATTTTTCAAGACTGAAAACCTCATCATAGATCCGGCTTATATCTATATTCCCATCAGTCTGGAAATACTTCCTGGATACAGGCTCCAGAAGAGTCTGTATATCATTGATGGAAAGAATCCCCTTGAAATAGTAAATAAAGATCAGCATCAGTACATGTTCCTTACTGTACTTCTTCTTTACCGGCGGCGGCAGAAGATCATTCTTGGCATAATTATTAATCATGGTCTTGGTCAGAACCTTGTCACTCTCCGGATTCCTTGATGTATTTTTCAAACGGCTTTCCATGAAGGTAGTAACCTGATCCATGTACAGATCAATACCCGGTATGTCCTCTGACTTGATATGCTGTATCCTATCAAGGCTTTCCATAATACTGTTTAGCAGATCGTCTTTATCTATTGTCATTTTATCGTCACCTCGCAAGCCTCTGTATAAGTGCTTCCATTCTCTATATTATATAGTATTTAAAACCACATAGCAAGTAGAAGCCTGTATTTTTACAATTTTCTTTACTTTAAAACTTTAATATGTTAAAATCTTACTGATCAGGAGATTAGAAAGGAGAATTCCCTTTTATGAATAAGAAAATAATGACACCAGCTGTAGATGAGCTGTTTGATGCGATCTTAAGCCTGCAGTCCAAAGAAGAGTGTTACAGTTTCTTTGAGGATCTATGCACCATCAATGAGCTGCTCTCCCTATCCCAGCGTTATGAAGTTGCCTCCATGCTGCGTGACAAAAAAACCTATCTGGAAATTGCTGAAAAAACAGGAGCCTCCACAGCTACGATCAGCCGTGTAAACCGTTCTCTCAACTATGGAAATGATGGCTATGAGCTTGTTTTTGAAAGATTAAAGGGACAGTCCTGAGTAAGGAATGTCCCTTTTATTACCTTCTTCCGTTCTCTGCCGGTCTAACCATTGATATCGATCATCGTCATGGGATCGATATAAGCATCATCCTTCATGATCTGATACCCCAGCTTCTGATTATCCTCCTCTATGGTAAAGAGAATATAACCCTTTCCCAGTTCTTCTCCTGTCTTAACAAGCGCTGTGCCATTGTTACGATACACTGAGCAGTAACCATTTCCGTGATCTACCACGATCTTGGTTCCATACTCTGTATCCGCATCCACACTCAGGACAACACCTGTACCTGTTGTCAGGACATTGACACCTGCAGCAGCCGTAAAGACCAGCATCGGATCACCCTCTGTGGCCTCTTCCATGGTAGCGGATCCACTTAAGGGGAATCCCTTGGGCAGTGCATTTTCTACGGTTTCCTGTGAAATCGCATCTTCTGTAGCTGCCTTCTTGCTGACAGTCTCACTCAGGACAGTAACCTTGTTGGAAAGCGTACTGTTCTCTACACTCAGGGCTTCATTTTCATCCGTCAGATTATTGATCGTCACAAGCTGATCCACCAACTGGCTTCTTGCATCCTTCAATGCGATCGAATCATAGATAAATCTGCAGATCACACCAACGATCATCAAGAAAAGAACAATGGCAGCCACCTCTACGATCCCTGAGCTGATATGTCTCTGTTTCATGACACCCTCTTCATTTTCTGTTACAAGAAGAAGGGCAAATTTACTTTTTCTCTTTTTATTTTGCTGTTCCATTACTTCCGTGTCACCTCCGGATCTGTTATGATAGCATGACAAAAAAACGTTACATAAGCGTTATTTTAGCACAGATGGCGGATTTACACAAGTTTTACACAGAAAGCTTCATACTTCCTTCACAAATCAGACCTTTTTTTCTCATAAATTCACTGATCCCAAAAGCCATGATACCGGGCAGTAAAAAGTGCATGACTGCGATTTCAAGCAGGACGATCACAGGAGGCACGCCTTCGGAAACCATGGTCTGATAGGCATTGATCTGTCCTACAAGACCGGCCGTTCCCATACCGGAGCCTGTAGCATTATTAGTCATATGCAGTACCATGGTCGTTACCGGACCTAAAACTGCACTTGTAATGATCGCAGGAAGCCAGATCAGGGGATTTTTCACAATATTCCCGATCTGCAGCATACTGGTTCCAAGTCCCTGAGCCAGCAGGCCATTTACTTTATTTTCCCTGAAGGATGCCGTAGCGAAGCCGATCATGTTCGCACAGCATCCAACAGTTGCTGCTCCGGCTGCGATTCCATTCAGTCCAAGGATGATCGTTCCAATGATCAGCGTAGCAAAAAGCCCAGATGCCATACCGCTGAGTCCATCGATAAAAATTTCATTCAGATATTTTTCCATTGTTTCATATGCATTCTATTCCTTTCTGAAATACCTTTTACTCCGCCTTTTAGCATATTTTACCTGCCATGATATTTCAATTACAAAAGTATCTTTTTTAGAATTCACAAAACTTTCACAAATCCTACAAATTTCTTTACTTTTTAAAGTAGTTGTGCTATTCTGAATTTGTTGCAGCACAGGGCTGCAAAAATTTATATTTTTTATTTATATGTGGAGGTATCTACGATGAACAAAGGTACAGTTAAGTGGTTCAACAATCAGAAAGGATACGGTTTCATCTCTGACGAATCTGGAAATGACGTATTCGTACACTACTCAGGACTGAATATGGAAGGCTTCAAGTCTCTTGAAGAAGGCGCTTCTGTAGAGTTTGATGTAGTAAATGGTGAAAAAGGACCTCAGGCCGTAAACGTAACCAAGTTATAATCCGAGAGATTTATAACGCATTAATTCAGTAACACGATGTGCCTGTTCTTAAATATAAATGTTATATTTTATTTAGAATTTGCTATTGTTTTAAGGAATTAAGGAAAATCCCCATCTTTGCAGATGGGGATTTTTTTGCGCCTGTCATCCGTGTCCTGATCTTCCCTTCTCCGTCCTCTGTCCAAAACCCTTTTCCTGTGATCTGCTGCACTGTATTTCCCGGTTCACTGCGTCAAAGCGGCGCATTGCAGTTTCTATCCTCTTCCTGTAGAATAAGGTTAATTTGCTGAAACAAAGGAGAGCTGTTATGAATCGTGAATCTTTCAAATCCCGGCTTGGCTTCTTACTGGTCAGTGCCGGCTGCGCCATCGGTATTGGAAATGTCTGGCGTTTTCCCTATGTTGCCGGAGAAAATGGTGGTGGCCTTTTTGTACTTCTGTACCTCGTTTTCCTGATCCTTATGGGTCTCCCTGTCCTTACCATGGAACTGGCCGTAGGACGTGCCAGCCGCAGGAGCGCTGTACAGGCTTACCAGACACTTGAAAAAACCGGCAGTAGGTGGCATATTCACGGATGGTTTGCCATTCTTGGCTGTTATCTGCTGATGATGTACTATACCACTGTTTCCGGATGGATGATCTCCTATTGCGTAAAGTTTGTAACTGGTACCTTCCGATCCGGCATGAGTACAGCGGATACCAGTGCTGTTTTCTCTTCGCTTCTTTCCAGTCCTCTGCAGATGGGCTTTTTCATGATCCTTACTGTCGTTGCCGGCTTTCTGATCTGCAGTAAGGGTCTGCAGGATGGGCTTGAAAAGCTCAGCAAGATCATGATGATCGCCCTGCTTTTCCTGATCATTATACTGGCAGCCCACAGCCTGACGCTTTCAGGAGCCTCCGAGGGTCTTTCCTTCTATCTGATCCCACGCTTTTCCACAGTGCAGAATGTCGGTCTTGGCAATGTTATTTCCGCTGCCATGAACCAGGCCTTTTTCACATTAAGTCTTGGGGTTGCTGCCATGGAGATCTTTGGAAGCTATATGAGTAAGGATAATACCCTGGCAGGTGAGGGAATCCGCATCTGTGCCCTTGATACCTTTGTTGCCATTATGGCAGGTCTTATCATTTTTCCCGCCTGCTTCAGCTACGGTGTTGAGGTCAATGCTGGTCCGCAGCTTATCTTTATTACTTTACCAAATGTATTTGTCAATATGTCTGGCGGTCGTATCTGGGGATCCCTGTTTTTCCTGTTTATGACCTTTGCCAGCTTCTCAACTGTGATCGCTGTATTTGAAAATATTATGTCCTTCTGTATGGACATGTTTGGTATCAGCCGCAGGAAAGCCGCACTGATCAACTGTATTATCATCCTCATCGCCAGCCTGCCCTGTGTACTCGGATATAATCTTTGGAGTGATCTCCACCTGATCGGCGGAAGGGATGTACTTGACAGCGAGGATTTCCTTGTCAGCAACCTGCTCCTTCCCCTCGGCTCTCTTGTTTATCTGCTCTTCTGCGTCACGAGGTGGGGCTGGGGCTTTGACAATTATCTTGAAGAAGCCAATACAGGAAAAGGCATTAAGCTTGGTCGTTTTCTAAAGCCTTACTTCCAGTTTATTCTGCCTGTACTGATCCTGATCATCCTGATCCAGGGACTTTTATAAATTTCTGTATTCAAAAAGAATCCACCGGATCCTTTTTTCATATACATGGCAGCAAAAAACTGCCGGATTCTGACCTCCGGCAGTTTTTATTTTATAACTTCCTTTTCATTTCTCTCATACCAAGTTTCATTATCATCTATTTGTTATAAATTACGTTTTTTACCAAACTCTGTCTTTATAAGCTGTATCTTCATATCCTTGCTCTTGCAATATACTAACCATCCTGTCTAATACTATTTTACATGACTCCTTAAACCACTTTCTTTCCCCAAATCTTTTTATCAGCTTAGGGCTGAGCACATAATATGTTTTAATGAATATCCGCCCATACCAGGATTCTGCAAGTGAATAATCCCTATATCTTCTCAAAATCCATACCTGGGGACAGTCATATGATCCATAAACACATGTTGCAACATAGCATCCCTGGTCAGCATCTTTCATATAATTTTGTAATTCTGCAAATTGAGCTGATTGGTAGTCAGGATGTTTCTGTTGTATATAGTAAAGTAAGTATGTACCAAATTCGCTCGCACTCTTTTCCTTTCCCTTCTTGTTAATTACTTTAAGCTCAGGTGCTTTACCCATTCCAGCATACTCTATATATCCCAAATATCCAGATGATCTCACTATTGTTGATCTAATCCCACCCTTTTCAACATTTCTGGCTTCTATTAATAAACTTTTAATTGCGAAATCTAAACTTTCACATGGTATATTTTCATCGCATAATAATGATAGTACAAAGCCTCCCGCTTTTGCTTCATTATGGTGTTCAATATCTCTTAGCTTACTATAAACATCTTTTTGTGTTTGATCTTTGCAAGAAGATTCCAATTCTCTAAATTTTGAACAAAAACCATATATTTTTTATGAATATCAATTGCAGACTCAAATACATAATTAAAGCTTTCTTCAAATAATTTTCTATTAACAGATATATGCTTAAATCCAAGTGAAATATTATTGTATAAAGAACTTCTTCCATGGCATTCTCAATATCTGTGATTTCAGCATACAGCTTGTCCAGACGTTCCTGCATGTCATTATATTTTTTGTCATAATTCTTATCCGATACGGATAAATGATCCATCTGGTCAGCAAGCCTGTTTTTTGCCCCGGTTGTCCGGCTCAGTCTGTCTTTTAATCCATCATATTCCCTGTCAACTGCCGTTTGGTATGCTATCTGGCAGTAAATACATTATGAAGGAGGATAAATGCTATCACGAAGCGTGCAACCAAGCACTATACAGTGGTGATTATCACCAAAAACAACAAATAAACAATTGACTATTTATAGCGCTGAGCGACCGCTGGTCAACGCATCACCGACCGGCGGTCGGCGCAAATTGCAGATTATATATTTGTTCCAACCATTTCCAAGGAAAAAATAGGCAAACTCCTCCAATTAATAATATCAATTAGCATTAAAGCTTGCCTATAATCACCTATTTGCCTAACTTCCTAAATCTGCGAACCAACTTGTGTATCATTTTTCGCCAATGATTCGTACTCATAATTCGTCAATTCAGATTTCAAAAAATCATCATTCATTAATTTTATGAAAGCTTCTTTAGATTTCTTTGTATCTAAAACAAACTTTTCTCCATTCGATTTTATTGGATTCTTCTGAAAATAGCTGTGTTTTTTAGTGAATTCCACAATTGTTTTATTCGGAACTACGCCTAACACTTTTGAATCCTTATATACTCTGGTTAACTTTCTTGCAAAAGTAACATTATCTAATTCATCTTCTAATACTTCCACATTTTCTAAAATATCCACCAAAGATATTTTTTCTATGCTTTTCCTTGCTTCATTAGTAATTAATGTGTGAAATGAACATATCTTTTCCATCTTATCTATGTCCGAAACATAAATAATATCATCCAAAAGGCAAAACTGAAAATTAAAATCTACTCTAAGAATATCAGACTCCACCTTTTTTAATCTATTTCTATGCGGTACAGGTGTAAGCATATATTTATCTCTTTTCAGAAGCGAAATGGGATACTGTTGTTTATACAAAATAATTTCATTCTCATCATTTCCTATAACCGTAATAAATGCTACTATTTCATCTAATGAATCTTCTGTAAAATTAAACACTCCAAATTCATCACTATTCGAAAAAACATTCCTCATCATTTCCATTTCTTCAGGCAATTCATCCAAGTCATAATAGTATAATGCGTTTTTTCTTTCATCGGCAGACGAAAGTTTTAGCACTTCATCCGAATCATTGTAAGAATTAAAAATGCTTGCAACTATCATAACAAATCCGTTTAACATTTCCTCAGATGTTGTATCACTTATATCCAATTCATCTGCAATATTTACAGCCTTTATAATTCTTGAATCACTCTTTTTTAAAACAAAATAGATTTCAATACCATTTTTCTGTTTCAGAACCTGTTCCACTTTTTCTTTTACTTCTGCTATGTACATTATTTTACCCTCCTTACAAAGTAAACATTATCGCTTAGCCCCATATACTTTATAGTATCATTAACCTTCAGCTTTCCCTTGACAATTACTATCCCTTTTTTAAAGGCACCTCCATTTTTACACTTAACAGAATACACATTGAATCCCATCAACACAAGCGATGGATTAGTGTAGTACAAATTTGTTTTAACAAATATACAGCCAATGATGACTATTACTGCAAATAGTACAAATATTTCTCTACCTGTTTTCATTGGAAAACACACCAATGGTATTACATATGTTGCTAAAAATGATAAATTCTCATAGTTGACACTCTCACATTCTTCAATCTCAACTGGAAGTCTTTTTGCATTTTTTAGACAATCTTTAAAATATGCATAACCAATTAACCCTATAAGAATAATGCATATACAAACTAATGAAAATGTATTTGTGCAAAGAAATTCTTTTAAGGTATTCACCCCTATTTTTTTACCTATCATAGATACATCTATCTTCAACACAATTAACATAAACATAAGTATCCACAACGATATACAATATAGACTTAACTTGAGCAGTACTACTCCCTTGTCTTCGTCTTTTTCTTTTGTCCCCATGCAAACTCCTTTCACCTTATCTTTGCTTTAATCTCCCCCACCAGTTCATGCACCGTCGTACACGGACACATCTCTGATGGTTTGGTTTTACCTTCTCTTTTACACTGCTCCAGCTTCTGCTGTGCTATCTGAATTGCCTTTTCTTCATCACCAGCTTTGCAGATTTTTCCATACATCTGCTCATCAGCTTTAGAATATTTCTGCCAAGTCTTGGTTTCATATACTCGTCCAAATTCAGAGCAGCAAGTCCAAGAGTCCCTAATTGCCGGCATAGAACCAAAATAGGCATACATCCATATCTCAAAACACGGATTGGACCAACCCACTTGTATTCCTTTATCCTCTGCCTCTTTTATAATCTCATCAAACCCTTGTACTTGGTCTCTGTCAAACACAATCCAAGGAATACGATATTGTGCATCATAAGCAGTGAGTTTCAGACATTTATCAATCATGGTACGAGTCTTGGTTTCTACAACCTTTATTACAAGCTTATTTCTTACATCTTCCGGCAATGCCTGATGAAGACCTGTAAAGAAGCAGCGTTCTGTAGCCTCTGTATCCGTAACAATCAAATAATAGCCCAATTCCGGCACTTTGAATTGTTTCCTCTGATCTCTCGTTTTTCTATTACCTGTTCTGACCTTTTTCGCCATACTCATTTCTCCTTAAGTATATCAATACTCTTTAAGGTAGGAATTGCACCATACTTTCCAATCAGATAATTTTTCTCATAGCTTTCATCTTTACGGATACGCGAGCCATCCTCATCCACGAAGTCAGCCAATGAATATAGTGTGGATACACCTCTTTCATCCTTTTCTACAAACCAGATTTCATCACGGCGCAACAACTGGTTCGATAACTGCCATGTATCATGGGTTGTAAATACAATCTGAGCGTGATTGGTGTTGATTTCCGGATTCAAGAATGTAAGCAAGAAATTTCTTACAAGTAACGGATGCAAACGAGCATTTAATTCATCAATGAAAAATACGCTTCCCTTCTCCAACACTTCCTGCAATTCTGGATATAAAGCGAACATCTTCAAGGTTCCGGCTGACTCCAGCCCCAGAGGAATTTCTGCCATTTCATCAGAATCAATCATCTTGTGAAGTGCGTTAATCTTGTATCTCTCTTCCTTACTTTCAGCCTCCTGAGGAACCTTTTCAATTCTGAAATCCTTGATATGCTCATCAAAAGATGCGAAATATTCTACAACCTTCTGCTGTACATTCTTATCTTCCACAAATCCCTTAGGCAATCTGCGAGACATAAAGAAATTAGTAAAAGGATCGCCAAAATCAGCAAACTCATTTGCAAGGAACCAATCCCTGATTGCCTTACACTTTCCAATCCTCAGCTTTGCTCCCAATGATATAATAAGCACCTGCTTTTCCAATGCCACCTGAATATTATCCCTGCTACTCTTAGGAAAACCTGACAAATAAAGATCCTCATCTGTGGTTCCACGATAAAATACAGTGCTGTACTTTCTGGCAGTCTTTGCCTTGGAATTAAGCCACTCTTCCGTTACACCTTCCTTGTTGATACAGAAACCGTAGTTATAAGTTCTTTCAGACTTATCACCGGGCAATGTGAAATACACCTCAAAGCTGGATTCTGCATCGGCAGATGTGGAATCAAACAAGAATGGAGTCGGTCTGAACTCTTCGAACTTTTCCTCCTCGTCTCCGTACTTAAAGGACTCTGCAACATAATCAGACATATATTCAAAAGCATTGTATATATTGGACTTTCCACTTGCATTTGCACCATAAATGGCAGCAACTGGCAAAATCTTCTCGCTACCAACAGTCACCACTCTGTCTGAAAACTCAGTCATCTTTGCCGCAGACAAATCCAAAGTAGCCTCTTCTCTGAATGATTTGAAATTCTTAAAATTAAACTGTATTAACATGATTGCTACCTCACCTTCTTTTCTACTTACTATTATATACAGTTCTTTGTAAAAATCAACATTCAAATGTGATTTTTTCTCATTTTTATGTATTCATATTTGAGGTATTAAAAAAACACTTAATTTGCATATTGTACAAATCAAGCGATTCCATATTATTATAAATAGTAAATTGATATTTTTAACAATACTTTTCCTGAGAGACTAAAGAAGTCCATCTTACAGGAAGCAGTACAAGGCAACCTTGTTCCCCAAGACCCTGCCAATGAACTTGCTTCCCTCCTTCTTAAACGCATTCGTGCGGAAAAAGACCAGCTGATTAAGGCAGGTAAAATCAAGCGTGACAAGCATGAATACCATAAAACGCCTTAAAATACCATCTGATCACATAGAATCATTTATGTATGAAAGAGTCAGGATTTATTATCCTATATCCAAACCTCATCCTATCACTAATTCAACCGTCTCAAAGCTCATCCTCCCCCCAAACAGATCAAGGGCGCTGCCGATCGTCACATCAACCCGGTTCCTCCCAAGAAGCTTCAGCTTTTCCAGATCCTCATAGGAATGTACCCCGCCTGCATAGGTAGACGGAATTTCGCAGGAATTTCCAAGAAGGGCAGCTACCTCCGCTTCTATACCATTTGCCTTTCCTTCCACATCTACTGCATGCACCAGAAATTCATCACAGAATCCTGCCAGCTTATGCAGCGTTTCCTCATTTAACAAAACATCTGTATACTTCTGCCACCTGTCGGTTACAATATAATAGCTTCCTTCCCGTTTCCGGCAGCTTAAATCCAGCACAAGTCTGTTCTTTGAAACAGCCCTTACCATTTCCTGCAGGCGGTCATAATGAAGCTTTCCATCTTTGAACACATAAGAGGTTACGATCACATGGCTTGCACCTGCCTCCAGATATTCCCCTGCATTCTCCGGTGTGATTCCGCCACCGATCTGCAGTCCTCCCGGATAGGCACGCAGTGCACTGAGAGCCTGTCTTTTCGTCTGTTCATAAAATTCTGAAGAGGGTGGGTTTAAAAGTATAATATGTCCGCCTGAAAGCTTTTTATTCTGATATAATCTGGCAAAAAAGGCCGCATCCTGCTCTGAAACAAAATTTTCCTCTGCCTGATCTCCTGCATCCTTCAGGCTTCCACCTACAATCTGTTTTACTTTTCCATTGTGGATATCAATACATGGTCTGAATTTCATTCTCTGCTCCTTTTCACACGAATTATTTTAATACAGAATGCACATAATAGCAACAGAACTGACAGTTTGCAGTTCTTAAGAAAGGCATCTTTCAGCCTTAGACAGGAGGTATTATGATGAAAGGATCGAAAAAGCTGTTAGTTGCAGCTATGCTGCTTTCTATGACATTGGCACTTGCTGCCTGTGGAAGCAGTAAAAATAACAACTCTGCAAATGATATGGCAGGGAATGCTGCAACCGGAAACAATCAGGGAACTGTCACAGGCTCCCCGGAAAATAATGCTGCAGGCACCGAGAATGGTGCAGTGAATGGCAATGACAATATCACAGATGATGTCAATGATGCAGTCAACGATGTGACTGCTGGTGATGATGGTTCTCTCCTCGAAGACGCAGGCAATGCGGTTGGAGATGCAATCGATGGTATTACCGATGGTGTCGATGATGTTGTAAACGGAGTTACAGACGGCATTGATGATATGACAGATTCCGTTACAGGAAGCAGTAACACAGGCAGTCCGGCTAATGGTAATACACGAGCTTCTGCATCCCCCTCGGCTTCACCTGTAAAGAAGTAATTACTGCCAGATTTTATTCTTATATTGGCAGAAAAAGAGCTGTCAGACAATGACAGCTCTTTTTTGGAATTTATTTTTCAATAATCGTACCATCCCGGTAAGCATCAAGCAGCAGTTCCAGTTGAGTGATGCTTTCCCGCAGCTCCCGTCCAATATCAGTATCCGCAACCAGGATCCTGTCATAGGAGGTTTCCACGATCGTAGTATCAGAGAAAATATCTGATTCATGCAGGATCGCTGCTTCTGTAGATTCGAAGGGCTCATGGGCAACCAGACGCATACCATGGGAATTGGCCACCAGTGTATAGCCCGCAATTCCGGTCTTGCTCTGATAGGCCTTGGAGAAGCCACCATCGATAATGAGCAGCTTGCCATCACACTTGATCGGTGATTCTCCCTTTTTCAGTTCTACCGGCACATGTCCATTGATGATATGGGAATTTCTGGTGCTGAGGCCAAATTCCGTCAATATCTTATTCAGAAACTCTTCATTGCCAAGCAGTGAATAATAGCTGTTCTTTACTTCCTTGTGAGTCTCCTTGTCTGCTATGAAATACCGTTCAAAGGTAGCCATCTTATCCTTGCCAAAGACCGGGGAATTAGGTCCTGCCCATATATACCAGATCAGATCCTGCGCCCGGTACATCTCGATTGGCTCATTCTTGGCGTAGTAGCCTTTTCTTGCACAATTGTCAAGCACATCATACAGCGCCTTGCCTTTATACTCCCTGCCCTCTACATTGGCAGATTTAAAATCGCCTTTCTCATCCACCGGCACACAGCCATGATACAGAAGATTGGAATTATGCACCTTGTACAGACTTCCGTTGGTATAAAGAAAACGGATGTGCCTCTGAAGCTTCTCACATTTCAGGAAGGCCTGACGCAGTCTTGCCATAACCTGCTCTTCTTCCGGAGTCAGGTTATAGGGATCATTCCTGTCCACGGTCGGGAATTCCACGTCTGACATGGCGTATTCCTTATCACCGATCCGCACAGTCTTCTTATCATAATCAATTTTGTCAAGAAGCAGTCTGTCATCCATCTGAAATTCCGGATGCTTTTTGATCACCTGGCCTTCCAGCTTGAACTGCATAATGGAAATTGCCTTATGGATCTTCATGTCAAGACTCAGATCCTTGGTGTCATAGTCTGTATTAAACTTAATGGCAAAGGTATCGCAGTTTACATCCTTATAAGTCTCCATGGCAAAGGTGGCAAGCGGAATCAGATTGATACCGTAGCCGTCCTCCAGGGTATCCAGGCTGCCATATCGTGCTGCGATACGGATGACTGTCGCAATACAGGCAAGATGTCCGCAGGCAGCCCCCATCCACACGATATCATGATTTCCCCACTGGATATCCACCGAATGATACTTCATCAGCGTATCCATGATAATATGGGGACCAGGACCTCTGTCATAAATATCCCCTACAATATGCAGATGATCGATAACCAGCCTCTGGATCAGGTTGCTCAGGGCAATGATAAAGTCAGGTGCCCGCCCAATCCTGATAATAGTATGGATGATCTCATTGTAATAGCCTTCCTTATCGGAAACCTCTGCCTTTTCTGTGATCAGCTCTTCGATGATATAAGCGAAATCCTTCGGCAGAGCCTTTCTTACCTTGGATCTGGTATACTTGGAAGCCACACGCTTGGTCACCTGTACCAGCCTGTGCAGTGTGATCTTATACCAGTCTTCAATATTGTCTTCCTCCTGCATCACAAGATCCAGCTTCTCTGCCGGATAATAGATCAGCGTGGCAAGTGCTTTCTTGTCCCTGCTGCTTAAGGTATTTCCGAACACCTCATCAATCTTCCTTTTCACAGCACCGGAGCCATTTTTCAGTACATGGTTAAACTGCTCATACTCCCCATGGATATCCGTCAGGAAATGCTCGGTTCCCTTCGGCAGGTTAAGAATTGCCTGCAGATTGATGATCTCTGTAGAAGCTGCCGCAATATTAGGATACTGATGTGCAAGGCTCTTTAAATACTTTAATTCCAGTTCATTCATTTTTCCGTAGGTCACCTTATGACCCTTCCCCCGTTCAGATTAAAAAAGGAATGGCCATTTCTTCACAAAACCATTCCTTTTCTCTTACTATTTATTATCTATCACATTACTCATATTGTAAAGACCTGCAGGCTTACCTTTTAAATATTTTGCAGCCTGGACCGCCCCTTTTGCAAAAACAGCCTTGGAATAGGCACTGTGGGAAAAGGTGATCACCTCATCTGTTCCTGCAAAGATCACATCATGATCTCCTACGATAGTACCGCCTCTGACGGATGCAAATCCGATCTCCTTCTTCGGTCTTACTTCTCTTCTGGTGCTTCTGTCAAACACGTAGTCAAATTCATTGTCAAACTCTTCGTTGATCGTATCACCAAGTGCCAGCGCAGTACCACTCGGTGCATCCTTTTTCAGATTATGATGCTTCTCTACGATCTCGATATCATATCCTGCCGGTACCAGTGTTTTTGCTGCTTCCTTCAAAAGCTTTAACAGCATATTGATGCCAAGGGACATGTTGGCAGACTTCAGGATCGCTACCTTCTTTGAAACCTCTTCTACTCTCTGAAGCTGCTCCTCAGAAAGACCGGTGGTGCAAAGCACACAGGGCACCTTTTTTTCCTCGCAGTAAGTAAGCAGGTTATCTACTGCAGGTGCTGCACTGAAATCAATGATAACATCCGCCTCCGTGTCACAGTCCCTGATATCTTTAAAAACAGGAAAGGGATTCTTTCCCTCATCAAAAGCATCTACACCTGCTGCCAGTGTAATTTCCGGATCATCTGCAATCAGGGCAGCGATATTGCGTCCCATCTTTCCATTGCAGCCATGCATGATCACATTTACCATTTTCTGTTCCTCATTCTTTCCTATTAATATGGCTCTTATAAAATACCGTAATCCTTCATTGCCTTTTCAAGCTTTACCGCATTTTCTTCTTCCATCTCGCAGAGCGGCATACGAAGGATACCAGCTCCCCTTCCCTGCAGGTTCAGTGCCTTCTTCACAGGGATCGGATTTACCTCACAGAACAATGCATTGCAGAGCGGAATCGCACGAAGCTGTTCTGCACAGCTTCCTGCCACATCTCCTGCAAAGAACTTCGCACAGATCTCGTGTGTCTGTCTGGGTGCCACATTGGAAAGAACAGAGATCACACCCTTACCGCCAAGTGCAAGAAGAGGAGTGATCTGATCGTCATTACCAGAATACAGATCTACCTTACCATCTGCCAGGGACATCAGCTTCACGATCTGGCTTAAGTTTCCGCTTGCTTCCTTGACACCTACGATATTCTCTACCTCCGTGCAGAGCTTCACAACAGTTTCCGGTGCGATATTGCAGCCTGTACGGCTCGGCACATTATAAAGAATAACTGGAACCTTAACAGAATCTGCCACTGCCTTGAAGTGCTGGTATAAGCCCTTCTGGGTTGCTTTATTGTAATAAGGAGTTACCAGAAGAAGTCCGTCCACGCCGTATTTTTCGGCCTCTGTAGAAAGATAGATCGCTGTATCTGTACAGTTGGAGCCTGTTCCTGCAATGACCGGGATTCTGCCATTTACCTTCTCCACACAGTAGCGGATCACATCCAGATGCTCCTCATGTGTCAGTGTGGAAGATTCTCCGGTAGTACCACAGACGATGATCGCATCCGTACCATTCTCGATCTGATACTCTACCATTTCTGCAAATTTCTCGTAATCCACCTCACCGTTATCCTTAAAGGGTGTAACGATTGCTACTCCTGCACCTGTAAAAACTGCCATATTAACTGCCTCCTTGAATATTATTATGTAAAAAAACAGCCGGCACAAATGGCGCCGACTTTTATCTCTTTCATCGGATAGCGCCCCATCAGAATCTGATGACAGTCATACAGCTCTTAACTGTATCCCCAAGAATCCATATGCAGTGTCTCCGAATTCTTTCGGCGTGTTTTCCTTTCATTTTCCTTCCTCTGTGCCTGCCACATCCAAAAAATTACTCTTAAAATACGCAACCTCTATCTCATCTATCAAGTTGTTCATGCAGCCATCTGCTGTCGCAGACTGAACTGCTGTTTTGTTATAAACAAATCATAGCACCTCGCCTGACTCCTGTCAATGCGCAGATGCTATGATATCCTGCTCTTGCTATTGCAAAAAATGCTTTTGTCTTACCAGCGTTTAAATTTCAACGTTTCTATCCTGGAAACCTCATCGGCGACCAGACACAGATCATCATTCAGTGAAATCCCTGTCATGATAATGTCAGTTTCACCGTCCCTTGCTTCCAGTAGATTTTTCAGATCTTCCACGGTAATGATCTCATTGTCAATGAGTCCAAGTACCTCATCCAGGATCAGCAGATCACATTCTCCCGTAGTAAGCACTTTCTTGGCAAAGTTCAATCCGTTTTTAATGTTGACAATTTCTTCCTGCTTCTTATCTTCAGAAAGTGCCACAAAATCGGTCTCACTCTTTTCAAAACGGAAAATCTTGATCTCCGGCTCAAGTCTCCTGATAAACTCAGTGTCCTGCAGTCCTCTGCCCTTCAAAAACTGAATGATCACAACTCTTTCACCGGCCGCTGCCGCCATCACCGCCTTGCCAAGTGCTGCCGGACTCTTGCCATGTCCATCTCCGCTGTATATATGTATCAGCCCCTGTTTCATAAACACACCTCATATGAAAATTCTATAGAAACTTACGGCTCATCATATCACAGTCAGATAAGAAAAGCAACTTTTCGCTGCTTTTCCCGGATTTTTTGAAAAAAATCATGCATGAAGAGGCGTATCCTCCGGCTCCTCCAGAAGTTCCAGCTTACTGACAGAAACTTCATAGGCGATTCTCTTTTCTGCCTGTTCCTCTGACAGCTTCTTCATATATTCCCTGCTCTGGATCCTCCCAAAGATCTCACATCTGGTCCCCACATGGAAATGATTGGCGTATCTGGCATTTCTTCCCCAGCAGATACAAGGAATATAATCACTCTTTCCATAGGGTCTGTTTACCGCAAGCAGAAGATCTGCGATCTCCCTCCCAAGCGGCGTCTTCCGGTAAACAGGCTCCTTGCAGATATAGCCATCCAGATAGATCTGATTGGTCTTTGCACTTTCTTCAATCTCATCAACAAATTCAATTTCTCTGGCAAATACAGAAAGAACCAGCCTGTTCTTTCTTTCCTCATGGCGGTTGTAGGAACGGAACTGTCCTGTGACCATGATCAGCTGTCCCCTGTAGTCAGCTTTTACATCGATCAGCCTCTCCGAGACCATCAGCGGGATAATGTCACTGGAATCGCTCAGTCTTTCCACTTTTACTTCTACCATGTAAAATCCTTCCCCGAAAATTTCATGGCTGAATGAGAAATCACTGACAATTTCTCCCATGATTACCACCTGGTTGTTTTCAATTACCTTATCTGTCATTGCTCTTCTCCTTTTACACTTTGGTTTTTCCCTGTATGTAATAAATATATATCATCTCTTTTGCCAAAGAAGAACCTTTATTTACCGCATAAAATCGACATTCTGACACTTTACAAGCCTTATTTACCGGTGTTATACTACGAAATAGTGTTTATGTCAGATGGAGGAGATTATGAAACAGAAAAGAGAAGATATCAGAAACGTTGCCATTATTGCCCATGTTGATCATGGCAAAACCACCTTGGTTGACGAGCTTTTGAAACAAAGCGGTGTCTTCCGTGAGAATCAGGAAGTAGCCGAAAGAGTGATGGACTCCAATGATATCGAACGGGAACGTGGTATTACAATTCTTTCCAAAAATACTGCGGTAACTTACAAAAATACAAAGATCAATATTATCGATACTCCCGGGCATGCGGACTTCGGCGGCGAAGTAGAACGTGTCCTTAAGATGGTAAACGGCGTTATTCTTGTAGTAGATGCTTTTGAAGGTGCCATGCCCCAGACCAAATTCGTTCTCCGCAAGGCTCTGGAATTAAAGCTTCCTGTTATCGTCTGCATCAATAAGATCGACCGCCCGGAAGCAAGACCTGATGAAGTGATCGACGAAGTTCTGGAGCTGTTTATCGATCTGGAAGCCAGTGAAGAACAGCTTGACTGTCCCTTTGTCTTTGCTTCAGCAAAGGCCGGTACAGCTTCTCTTGATATGGATGAGCCAGGTACTAATATGGTTCCTTTATTTGAAACGATCCTGGATTATATCCCGGCACCGGAAGGTGATCCTGATGCTGGTACCCAGGTTCTGATCAGTACTATTGATTATAATGAATATGTGGGTCGTATCGGTGTCGGCAAGGTAGACAATGGCTCCGTAAAGGTCAATCAGGAAGTGATGATCGTAAACCACCATGAACCTGATAAGATGAAGAAGGTCAAGATCAGTAAGCTTTATGAATTTGACGGATTAAATAAGGTAGAGATCCAGGAAGCCGGCATCGGTTCCATCGTTGCTATTTCCGGCATTGCAGACATCCATATCGGAGATACTCTCTGCTCCGTAGATAATCCGGCTCCCATCCCTTTCCAGAAGATCTCAGAGCCTACCATTGCCATGCATTTCATTGTCAATGATTCTCCGCTTGCCGGTCAGGAAGGTAAATACGTTACAAGCCGTCATCTCCGTGACAGACTGTTCCGTGAGCTGAATACAGATGTTTCCCTGCGTGTAGAAGAAACCGATACCACAGAGTCCTTCAAGGTATCCGGACGTGGTGAGCTGCATCTGTCTGTCCTTATCGAAAATATGCGCCGTGAAGGCTATGAATTTGCAGTCAGCAAGGCCGAGGTTCTTTATAAGACAGATGAAAACGGCAAGAAGCTGGAGCCTATGGAGCTTTGCTACATTGATGTACCGGAAGAATTTTCCGGCTCCATCATTGAAAAGCTGAGTCAGCGAAAGGGTGAACTGCGCAGCATGGGAAGTGCCAGCGGCGGCTACACCCGTCTTGAGTTCTCCATTCCTGCCAGAGGTCTCATCGGTTACCGTGGTGAATTTATGACAGATACCAAGGGAAACGGTATCATGAATACCGTATTTGACGGCTATGGTCCCTTCAAGGGTGAGATCCAGTACAGAAAGCAGGGTTCCCTGATCGCCTTTGAAGCCGGGGAAGCCATCACCTATGGTCTCTATAATGCACAGGAGCGTGGTACTCTCTTCATCGGTCCCGGTGAAAAGGTATACTCCGGCATGGTTGTAGGGCAGAATGGACGTGGAGAGGATATTGAGCTGAATGTCTGCAAAAAGAAACAGCTTACCAATACACGTTCCTCCAGTGCAGACGAAGCGCTTCGTCTGACACCGCCCAAGGTATTAAGCCTTGAGCAGGCTCTTGACTTCATTGATACCGATGAGCTTCTGGAGGTTACTCCGAAGAGCCTTCGTATCCGTAAGAAGATCCTGGATCCTACCATGAGAAAGCGTGCTGCCATGCGTCAGGCTTCCCTGGCAGCTCAGGCAGACAATAAATAATGAAGTGAGAAAAATCCCGGAAAGAATAACTTTCCGGGATTTCTGTTTTTATTATTTTATGAGACCGGGATCAGAAGCCTAAGGCCCTGATGCCTGCTGCAGGCACCTGTCTCTGTTTGGCATCATATATGCATGATCGCTGTAGCAATGCTGAAATAGATCAGCAATGACAGCGCATCTACGATCGTAGTAATGAAGGGACTCGCCATAACTGCCGGATCAAAGCCGATCTTCTTGGCAAGCATCGGAAGGAGACATCCAATGATCTTGGCAATAAACACAGCTGCTACCAGCGTAAGACACACGACTGCTGCAACTGCGATCGTCACTCTGTCAAAAAGCAGAAGCTTCACAAAGTTTGCTGCAGCCAGCGTCAGTCCGCAAAGCACTGCTACTCTTGCTTCCTTCCACACTACCTTAAACGCATCCTTAAACTCGATCTCATTCAAGGAAAGTCCACGGATGATCGTAACACTGGCCTGTCCACCCGCATTTCCGCCGGTATCCATCAGCATGGGGATATAGGCAGTCAGCACCACACAGGCACTTAAGGCATCCTCAAAGGAAGTAATGATACTTCCTGTAAACGTCGCTGAAATCATCAGCAGTAAAAGCCACGGAATCCTCTTTTTC
>ULUT01017985.1_pt1 | contig 38101 bp, 56 predicted proteins | sample 1958691 | NCBI WGS metagenome assembly ULUT01 (sample SAMEA4835766, study PRJEB28245) | human gut metagenome | biome: gut microbiome; material: fecal sample | place: Denmark | collected 2008 | reverse complement strand
GCTCCGGCAACGGCGACGGCACCGGCTCCGGCTCCGGCAATTTCCTTCAAATAAAAAAGCACACAAAAAGAGATGTCCATTATATTGATTCTATACCGACAATTATAGTTTCGATATTTGGGAATTACGCCAAAGGATTAGTGATACGAGAAGATACATTTGAACTGACAAAGTGTTATCTCGCAAAAGATCCGGTAAGCGGTAAAGTTGCACATGGAGACACATTAAAAGAAGCCTCGGTGGCACTTTATGCAAAAATAATGGATAGCATGACTGTGCAAGAAAAAATAGAGAGTTTCTGCGCGCAATTTGAGAAGGGAAAGAAATACAAAGGAAAAGTGTTTTTTGACTGGCACCACATATTGACGGGAAGCTGTATGTTTGGAAGAAAGCAGTTCGTGGATGAGCGTCATTTATCTCTTGAAGATGAATATACGGTAGACCAGTTTATAGAGATTTGTGAAAACGCATATGGAGCAGAGAGAATCAAGAAATTAAAAGAGAAATGGAATTAACGCATTTCAGCCTGTGCAGCGAGATCGGAGGACTTGATCTCGCTGTGGGGCTACCGTACCAGGCTTATCCCATTTTTGAAGTGATAGCGGAATTGGAGGAGGAAGGAGACATTTATGAATAATGATAATTTGAAAAAGACGATAACTAAAATTGTAGCAATGGCGATTCTCGAGGCAGATGAATTACCATTTGTAGAAACGGCGGAATATGTCGCAAGTGAACTTATTTCGGCGGGGATTGGAAAAATGAAAACTTGCAAAAACGAAAGCAACAATAATCCAGTTGACGAGTTCATTTGTTCGGAGTGCGGATTTATGACTGAGGATTTCAGCGAAAAGAGAGTTGATATGGACGACGGAGAAGTGACATATCACGAGTTTGAATTTAGGTACTGCCCTAACTGTGGCGCAAAGGTGGTAGAAGAATCAAAGTAAAGAGAAATTGATTAACGGAGGAAGGCAATGACATTCGATGAGATGAAGGGAATATTGGAAGAATACATAGACACGAAAAAGTATCTGAAAGCGCAGGAGCGCAGGATAGCTGAATTAAGGGCGAAAATCGACGGTCTGAGCGCTGTCGACTATTCTCATGAGAAAGTTATCGCGAGTGCGTCTAACAGCTATGTAGAGGGCATTATTTTCCGTCTCATCGAATTGGAAGAGGATTTGTCAAAGACAATGGCAAAGATGTTTGCGGAAGAGGACATGATCGCCGAGCGCATGAAAGAATGCACGCAGTTAGAACAGGCGATGCTGATCGACCGCTATATGAATCAGTGGAGCTGGAAAAGAATCTGCAAACACTATCATTACTCTTATAATTCCAGGGGAGCAGTCAAAGCGGTGAACAAAGCGGTAAAGAAAATGAGCAAAGATTAAAACTGGACTGTTCAGGACACATTTTTTGTGATATAATGGTATCATCAAAAAGCATATACAAATCTCTCTCATCTTTGGAGAAATGCGTTCGGTGATACTACTGGGCGCATTTTTTGTATTGACAAAACTTGTGCGAGGTGATATCATAATGGCGGAATGGAAAGAAAGCGAACATCCGAGAGATAATGCGGGAAAGTTCACTGACAAAGAGGGGAGTTCCTCTTCCTATCGTGATGAAGTAAACGAGCGGATCAAGTGGGCGAAAGAGAATAATGTCGAGTTGCCGTTAAATGACGACGGCTCGCTCAATGATATTCGGCTGCAAAAGATTTATAACGAGAATACGAAGAAATCGGCGAATAATTTTGCTCTTAATGACGAAGAAAGTCTTGCTGTTTACAAGAAGATAACCGAAGAAGGGGGATATACAGTCGAAGAACTTCAAGAGTTGCCCATTTTCAACCGTATTCAGGAAGAAGCGGAAAAATCTAGATTCGAGAATGCCAAGCGGCTAGGAATGCCAGATGAATATGATGGGTATACATCCGATATAAAAACTCCGGAAAGAGCAGCGCAGAGGGAAAAGTGGGTCAATGATTTTATAACCGGAAACGGCGTTGAGACCCGACCGAAAACACCCTTGAAAAAAGAATCGAAATTAACGCTTGTGGTCGGACTTCCTGCGTCCGGTAAATCCTCCCGTATTGCGAACCCGTTAAGTGAAGAGCAAGGGGCGTTTATATTTGACAGCGACGAGATGAAAAAGCTGATAGACGGATTTGATGGCGGCAAAAATGCGGATGGGGTACATAATGAAAGCAAAGAGCTGCTGGAACGCGCACAGGAAAAATTTACCGACGGAGAAATGAAAGGTACGAACATTGTGTTCCCTGTAATCGGTGATAACTATAAAAGAACAATGAAAAAGTTGCAGCCTTTCAAGGATGCAGGATATGATATAGAGATCGCATATAAAAAAGCAGATACCCGTGAAAGCATGAACCGAGTAATATCCCGTGCAATCAAGGACGGAAGATATATACCGAAAGATGTTGTTATGAAATACAACAATAATAACATTGTTTCGGCGTATAATAAACTGTTGAAGAACGGGATAAAACGTTCAAAATATAGTGAAATTTAAGGAGAAGTTATTATGGTATTTGATTGTTGGTTTAACGATTTAGACCAAAAGCATTTCGACGTGCCTCTATCTGTTGTAGATGAGCAGATAGTGAAACTCTGTAAGGAGTGGGGGATTGTCACGAAGCCTGAATACATGAGTGGAATGAGAGAGCTTTTTAATAGAGACGGAACTCTTGACGAAGAGTATGCAAAGCAAGAGCTTGAAAACGGAAAAAAGTGGGCGTTTGGGGATTCAGCGAAAGAGAAGAGTTGGGCTTCACATTTAGGAGATTGATATGCCAAAGACCGAAGCGCAGAAACGCGCACAGAAGAAATACGACGCAAAAGCAAAGCGGCTTGAAATAAAGATTTTTCCGTCGGAACAGGATATTTTGGATAAGATACTTGAAGTCTCTGCAGACGGCGGATATGCCCCCTACATTAAACGCCTTATTCGTGAAGATATAGAGAGAAACAAGGAATAATCGCCTTGTTTTCTTTTTTGACAAACTTTATAAAAACATTCTAAAAAATGCTTGACAATATACTTCCGTAAGTATATAATATAACTGTAATCGAAAGGAGGTTGCAGTTATGAATAAGTATGAAGATTTGAGGAAAGCGTTGGAGAGAGCGAAAGTTCAAGCGGAGCAGGCGAGACAGGAAGATGATGGCGGAACCTGTAACTTTGATAGTCCTACAATTGATTATAGGGCAATGGGGATGCAAAAGGCGAAAGTGATAGAAACGATTAAGAACGCAGGTTTAACGTGTTTTGATTGGACGGGATATTACGGGAAGGTTTACGGATTGGTCATTTGCGGAATGACGGCAGGACAGGGAAATTGCAGAACTGCAATGGCGGAAGCTTTCTGCACAGAGTTAATCAATTGCGGTATTAAAAGTAGTATGTATTATCAAATGGACTAATTAGGTGGAAGAAATGGATTTGATAAGGAAAGCATTAAATATAGCGATAAAGGCTCATAAAGGTGCAGTGGACAAGGGCGGTGTTGAATACATCTATCACCCTATAACCGTGGCATTGAAGTGCACGACGGATGACGAGAAGATTGTGGCGTTATTGCATGACGTAGTCGAGGATACGCCGATGACCTTTGACGATTTGAGAGAAGCGGGATTTCCTGAGTACATAATAGAAGCGTTGGATGCCATTACAAGAAGGAAACCGCAAGAGCAGACTGGCGATGGTCGATGGGAGTATATCAAGCGTTGCAAAGCGAATCCGATTGCAAGAGTTGTCAAGATAGCAGACCTTGAGCATAACAGCGATTTAAGCAGGATAACAAATGTTTCGGAGAAGTTCAAAAAGAGGGTGATTGAAGAGTATCCGGCAGAGATTAAATTTTTAAAAAAATAAACGAATTATTATCTAAAAAGCGCTTGGCGGTTGCCGGGCGCTTTTTGTCAAAAAAATTTGTCGTTATTTTGTAAAAATACTTGACATTGTGCATATAATAATAGTACAATGTAATTACAAAAAGCGGAGGTATTAAAAATGACGACGTTAAACATAAGAGTTGACGAGAATCTGAAAAAGCAAGCGAATGAATTGTTTGAAAAATTGGGGCTGAATATGACAACGGCGATCAATATCTTTTTGAAACAGGTTATCAGAACGAACGGTATTCCGTTTGAGCTGGTTATCGAGACTCCCAACGCAGAAACGATTGCGGCGATGGAAGAATCGAGACGCATCGCCCATGATCCGGACGTGAAAAGATTTACCAATGTTGATGACCTTATGGCTTCTTTGCTGGCAGAATGAAGTACGAAATAAAATTTACGACACGGTTCAAAAGGGATTCAAAGCTGGTGGCGAGACAGGGTAAAGATCTTGCTAAGCTCCGCGATGTCGTTCTGAAACTTGCAGACAAAGTACCTTTAGAGGAAAGGTTCCACGACCACGAGCTGGTCGGTGAATACAGGGGATTCAGGGAGTGCCATATCGAGCCTGACTGGTTGCTTATTTACGAGTATTACGAAGATATGCTGATACTTTCCCTGACCCGTACGGGGTCTCATTCGGATTTATTCGGATAAATTAAAAGGTAAAAGAGAAAGCGTATAGCAGGAAAGCTATGCGCTTTTTTATAAGAAAAAGGAGGAGAAATGGCGAAGCTCACGGAGAAGGACCGCGCCTCGATCATAAAAGAATATGCGGCCGGAAAGAGCGTGCGGGAGCTTGCAAAAAAGTTTACCGTTTCTCCGACCGCAATATCAAAGATATTGAAGTCCGTAAAAAGTTTACAAAACGAGGGGAAAAGTTTACAGAAAAGTTTACAGCCGAAGCAGGATAATCAGGCACTTGCGCAGATGATTATCGACAAGGCGGTTGCGGGATTGGTGAAAGATATCGAGAAGGCGAGCGTAAAGGACAAGCTGCAGGCGATCGAGCGGCTGTCGGCGCTTTACGGGATCGAAGAGAATAAGGACGGCAAGATCGAATTTGTATTTGAAGTCCGGGATCTGACGAGGGAGAGCGATGAGAGTAGCGGCGACGATACCTGAAAAGTTTTCTGCTTTGCTGGATGCAAATGTCAGGAAAATCGTAGAAGTAAGCGGGCGATCTTCTGGAAAGTCCACGACAAACGAAACGGTAGCAGCCGGTCTTATGTTACGGCACAGATCGAATAACATCTGGTATTGCCGTGCGGAAAAAGGGGACGTAAGGCCGACGATATACAACTCGTTTCTTTCCACGCTGCAATTTATGGGAATAGATCATCTGTTCAGGACATCGCTTTCCCCTATGGAAATTACCTGTCTGGTTACGGGGGCGAAATGTTATTTCGGAGGGATCAACGGAAAAGTAGCGAACGACCTGAACACGACAAAGGGATTTACGCCGCAGGACAAGTCTCTCGCGATGTTTATCCTGGATGAAGCGAACGAGGCGAAATCGTCTTTGCACGTCAGAGCCGCGGAAACGACGGCGAATAAATTTCTGAAGGCGGACGGAAAGATTATATACGCGTACAATCCGCCTCCGGTCAGAACGCATTGGGCGCACAGATACTTCGGAGACGAGATAAAGAACGGAGCGACCCGGATCTACACGACTTATGAAGATATCTATCAATTATTGAAACCGGCGACGATACAGGAAATCGAGGAGATGAAAGCCAACAATCCCCGCCAGTTTGCCTATTGGTACATGGGGCAGATGGTATCGCTCGAGGGGCTTGTATTATATACATTCAAGCGGGACAGGAACCTGTTTCCGCTCGAAAATTTCAGGAGGATGGCGGCGAACGGCTACCATCCTCTTTACGTAATATACGGCGTTGACAGCGGAATCGTGAAAGATGCGACCGCGGTCTGTGCCTGGGGCGTTATGCCGGACGGCATCCTGTTGAAATTGGGGACTTTTTATCTGAATCCGAAAGACGAAGGGGAGCCGATCCCGAACTCAATGCAGGTGCGATCGATGAAACAGTGGTACGATGAATTTTATGCGCTTATGCGAATGCACGGCGTTATGATGCCGGGCGCTTATAACGAGTGCTGGGTATTTGACAGCGCGGTTGTAACGCAGGACCTGATGTTTGAATGGCAGAATCACACCGGATTCTATTGCCGGGCAGTTGAAAACAAGAATATCGAGCGGGACATTAAAAGGCTGCAGAACGGATATTTCAGGGGAATATTCCGTGTTTTGGATATTCCGATGAACGAACCGAGTTTAAGAGAGACGGAAACCTTTTGCTATGACGAAAACAACGAGATTCCCGACGGACAGGACGATCATACGATCGACGCGGACAAATACGCGACGGCACACTATTATTACAATTACATGACAATGAGCGGATAAGGAGACATTATGGCTTTTCAATTACCAAAATATCTGAAGCGTTACCTCGATACGAAAGGGAGGATTCCCTTTGAAAACTACACCAATAACTCCACGTATTATTCACAGCTGGATTATTACTGGATCAATTACATGGAATACGTGATCCGTCCGTGTATTGCATACGGAAGCGGCGCGGTGGACGGAGTGCATAACAATGCGCTCTCATCCGGGACGGGCTTTGCTCTCGTAAACGGCGCGTCCCGCGTGGTCAGGGGAGACAAAACCTATTTTGAAGGAGACGATTACACCTGTGAGAAGCTGGGCGGCGCGTGGGCGACCTACTCCAACTTTTCAAAATTTCTGGATCGGGCGATACGCTTTACCATGTTGTGCGGGAGCGCCCCGATCAAGATCGATATCGACAGATTGGGAAGATCGTCCCTGTCGGCCGTAAGGCTGGACAGGAGCCTGATTTCCACAGACGACGCCGGGAATGTAAACAGCGCCGTCTTTTTTGTTTCTATTCTTTCAAACCTGAAACGGGAGATCGGAGAGCAGATCGAGTATTGGCTGGTTGAAGAACGGAAATATAACGAAGCCCTGAAACCTGTAATCGTTTACAAAGTATTCCGCAAGAGCGGCGTGGCAAATTCTCCCACGCTGCCGTCTCCGTATCAGGTGGGAGTATCTTTCGAGAATCTTCCTCCGCGGGTAAAGCAGGAACTTGTGCGGAACGGAATCAACAGACTGAACGAAGAAATGGAGCTTCCATTCACGGACGGGCTCGGCGTATGGCTGCTGACGCGCACGGGCGTAAATTCATGTGTTCCGGATGCGCCGTTCGGCGATCCTCTCTTATATGGTCTGCTCGATCTTCTCTGGTCGCTCGACGTCGTTTACAGCGGCTCGATGATAGACGTTCTGAACGGAGAAGGGAAGATCCTCGTGCCGAAGCAATTTCTTCAGGAGACGATGGCGCGGCTGCAAGCGCAGAATCCCGGCATGGCGTTTGATGTGACGACTGCGGAACTGGACGGATATAAGGACGAATCGTTCGTCTATGTCATGCCGTCTATGTTCGATAAGGATAAAATGGCGCCGACGCCCGTCCAGTTTGAGATAAGATCGACGGCGTACAGAGAAATGTGGGAGCTATATCAGAAGGAAGCCGCCGTTCGGGCGGGATTTTCTCCGACTTCGATCTTTCCTCATCTGGTCCCGGATAATTCCGCAAAAACGGCGACGGAGGTTACGGCGGAGGAAAATCTGACGCGGGCGAGCGTAAAACAATTTCACGGCTTATTTCTTCCTGTTATCAACCGTGCGATACAGGAGATCGCGCGGCTGGAAGGGCTCGACGACAACGTAGAGCTGAAGCTGTCCGATTATATCGGGAACAAACTGCAATCAGACCAGAATATCCGTGAAAACTTTGCGGCAGGTCTGATACCGAAAGAAGCGGCGGTGCAGGCGATCAATAATCTCTCTGCGGCGGAAACGAGGGAATACCTGGAAAAGCTGAAAAACGAACAGCAGGAATCAATGGAGGCGGCCTTCAATGAAAGGGATTATTTCGGACAAGCTGAATCCGCAGGCTTTGACGATAGAAGAAGCGGAAACGAAAATCAGAATACTGATCAAGCGGGAGATATTCCGCCTGACCCCGAAAAATGATATTCTGAGACTGGCGGCTGTGATTATCAAAAATGCCGTGAAAGAGCTTAAATTGCCGGTTTTAAAGGACGCGGCGCAAAGAAGTCTCTGGATATTTGCGAACAACCAGTATAACATCATCCGGTCTTCATTGGGAAATAACCTGTTGCTCGCGGCGGCGTTCATTTCCGTGCTTGGAGAAAATGGCGAAGCAACGCTTCCGAAGACAAGGGCGAAGGAAATCATAAGGCAGTATGCTCCGCAGGCGCCGCCTGACTTTTACGGGGTGCCTATGCAGAAATACGCGCAGGATTATCTGAAAGAAAACGTAAAACCGGTTGTAGACAGGCTCGTAAAGTCATTTCCGAAAGACCCGGACGATATCAGCGGGAGAAATTCCCTGCGGAACCGCGCAGAGATGGAAGTGCGTTATGCGAGGCATCAGGAAGAGTTGGGGGAACTGAAAGCAAACGGGGTAAAACTGATCATCGTATCCACGCATGCGGACTGTTCGGAACGGTGCCGGCCGTGGCAGGGGCGCGTTTACAGCCTGGACGGGACGTCCGGCACGACGAGCGACGGGAGAAAATACGTGCCGCTTGAAGCCGCAACCGATCATTATTATACGACGAAAGCGGGAAAGCGGTATAAAAACGGATTATTCGGCTTTAACTGCCGTCATTATAAAATTCCCTATGAAAAAGGGCGCAGATTTACGCGCTATGACGAAGAGACGGCAGAGAGAGAATATCAGGTCACGAAGAATCAGCGGGCGTTAGAGCGAAAAGTAAGGTATTATAAAACGCTTGCGATCGAAAACAGGTCAATCGACAAAAAGGCATATCAGCTGGCAAGGGAGAAAGCCGTAGAGTGGAATAAAATTTATATCGACTACTCGCAACGGCATAACCGAGCGTATGATCCGTCGCGGACACAGCTTTTATGATAGAGCGCCGAAAGGCGCTTTTTTTATGCCCGAAAGGAGGCAGGACAAATGTTTGATTTTTTGAAAAGAAAGAAAAAGGAGGCAGAAGAAACAATGGCAACGACTGACGAAAAGGAAGTCAAAAAGGCCGAAGAAGACATCGCCGAAAAGGGCGAAGATTCTCAGACCGAAAAAGACAGGATCGACGAGAGCGTTGCGGCGCAGGAAAAGGAAACCGGAAACGAAGATTCCCAAACCGCAAAAGACCGCGTCGATGAGAGCGGGGGCGCAGAAAAGGCCGATGAAAAGAAAGCGGAGGAAAAGACGGAAGAGAAAGGCGACGATAAACTCGACCGGCTGATTACCGCGATTGATAAATTGGTCGCCGCGCTTACGCCGAAGGAAAACAGGGAACCCGATTCATTTGATCAGAAATACGGGTTCAAGACCAAAGAGCCGCCTATGGCGGGAGCAAAAGAGTACGGCGAAAAAGAAATCAACGCCCTGCTCGGAAAATGAAATTTGAAAAGGAGTAAAGAATTATGGCAGTAATTGAAACAAACGGACTTTCCGACCGCGGATTGTATTCGCAGGTCATGGCAAACCTCGGCAAGGCTTATTCGCAGTACGGCGTGGGGGACGGCAATTATCCGAATGTAGACGACATTCTGACGGACCGCGCTCTCTACAACGTTTGGATGCGAAACCTTCTCAACGCAAAGATCTTTATCGACGGAATGGGGGTAACGAACAGGACGGCGCAGGCACAGGGCGTATCTTCGGTACGCGTGCCCATCATGGCTCCGCCTCCCTATGTTCCCCGTACGATTACGATGCAGCCCTATACGGGAAGCTATCTTCCCGGCACACCCGGCAACGACGGGCTGGAAAACAGAAATCTCCCCAATACGCCGCAGACGGACGGGTTCGACGTGTATTTTAATCAGCTCTACGATCAGCCGACCGTCATTTATAAGCTGTCTCAGAACATGCTTTCGCTTCCGATTGTCGCTCAGTATACGGGGATGATTCCCGATACCGTCGCGAACATGGAAGATTCCACGATCATGGCCACGCAGATCAAGGGGGCACTTTATCGCGCGGCAACGACGGAGAACGCAAACGTCGTCGACGTAGATCTCACCAGTACCGACGACGGTTATCTGCAGCAGACTATGAACAAGGTGATCGGACTGATGACGAACCCGCAGACTTCCTGGGCGGAGGGGATCGTTCAGTATGACCTTGATCGCTGCGTCATCATCATGAAACAGGCGTTTTTCGATCTGCTGTTTTCAGTTAAAAACGGCGTTTTGATCAACGGCGGCAATCTCCCTCAGGAAATGCTCCTGCGCGGCGCGTTCACCGAAGACGGCAGACCGAAGGGGAATCTCATCCGCGGTATGTATTCGGGCGTGTATATTAAAGTAGTCCCCGATTCTTATTGGAGACAGGCAGCCGCGTATATGGGGATTACCGCAGATCAGTTCGCTGAATTTGACAAGATCCAGGCATATATCGCAAATGCGGAAGGAACTGCGTTCGGCCGTGCCGACACAACGATCAACCCGATCCCCAATCCCGGTTCCGGCGTTGGGACCAAGATTCAGAATCTGTGGCAGTGGGGCTGCGGCGTCGTCCGTCCTTCTGCTCTCGGTATCGTAATTTCAGATCTTGAAAACTTTACCAACCCGGTCGATACCAACGGCAATATCGTTGCTCCCGCGGACTTTAACGAAGTTATTTCTTCTTACGGCACCGCTTCGGTCAACTACGGCAAAACGCAGAAGATCGGCGTGTACGGAAGCGATGATGTGACGACCGTTACCGCGACGATCAAGGGAACGGAAAGCGGAACGCCCGCCATCACGAATGCGTTGCTGACGATTACCAGCGACGGTAAGCCTGTCGGCTTCACGAACAATGCGGACGGTACTTATACTTACATTCTCGGAAGAGGCAAGACCGCAACCTTGAAGGTAACGGCTTCCGGCTATACCACACAGACGGTCAATGTAACGTCCACGAATACTGCAAGCGCGACTTATGCGCAGGCAATCAACATGGTTAAGAAGTCTTAACCGTTTTTTTCTAAGGGGTTTTCGTAAAAGCCCCTTTCCAACGCCGTGACTGTGGCGTGACCTTCCTAAAAACGGCTTTTCCTGCGGGTTTTGAGCCGAGATCAAAGCCCGCTCCATTATCAGGAGGCAAAATATGTTTTACAATTACAGGGCCTGTGCCATCGAACCGTATAATGACGAATACATGGTGTTTGACAGCTTTTCCGAACAGTACAAACTGACGGAATCCGCAATCCTGCGCATGGGAATCGATTTGCGTGCCAGGCTTGCAGAGAGAAAAGCGCCGAATCCGGAAATGATTATCGAGCAATTCCTCAATGACGTTTCCACGATTATTTATGCCTATATTCATGATTACAGCGTCAATAATCAGGAGCAGGACTGGTTGATTGCGCACATGCCGTCGGCACGTCCCATTATTTTCAGGGCGTTAAAAGAGCAGGCCCCTTATCTTTTGAAAGTCGGGAACCTGATGTATTCGATCAAGCCGGAGGAAAAAGCGGCGGCCGTGATCGATTCCGCAAAGACAATTCTTTCGACGCCGCTGAAAGAGACGGGCAAGGCGCTTACCTATATGGGGGTGCTGTGATGTTCGATTATCTGGATATTTTAAGCGGGAGATTCGATCAGACGCTGACGGGCGTTTATTACAGGACGCGGCCAAACAGTCCGGACGACGAGAGAATCGAGTTCAATTACGAGCCGGTGGACGTGAAGAGCTGGGCTTATAAGCAGCTGTTCGGAAATCTTGAGAACAGCGAAGGCGCCACATACGCGATCCGTACCAACGACGACGAGGGCTATAAAGTCGGCGGATATATCATAACGCAGGGCGGGAGCATCTGGCAGATCGTTCAGGTGGAGAAAGATATCTTATCCGGGAACAGAGAGGCTTTTCGCTATCTGAAAGACGTCCCCGCCATTCATTACGTCATGCGTTTAGTGCAGGTAGAGGACTTATGGTTAACCGAGAGCGAATAGAAAGCGCCTTTTTTCGGACCGTTAAGACGCTGAGAAAGCTCGCGCCAAAAGATACTGGGAACCTCGCGTTTAACGCCATAAAGGGAGAATGGAGCGACGAAAACACGTATCACATCTATGTAGACGAGAACATCGCTCCGTATATGGTTTACACAAACGAGCCGTGGATCTCTTCGTATTGGAGAGGGAAACAGAATCCGAACGAGCATTGGTGGAACGCTACCATTCAGGAGATTATAAAGTTAATTTCCGCCGATTTACAAGGAGAACTGAAAAATGATTAACTTAAAACAGATAGCGAAAAAGATTGAAACAGACCTGAACGCAATCCTCAATGCGGAAAACGGCTTGAACAGCCGCTTTGTCAATGAAAAATACCTCTTCGCAACGATGTCGGAAGCGGGGAAGTACAAGCGCGGAAGGCGGCAGGGAAACCAGATTACGCACTATATTTCAGGGATATTATCGCTCATCAATTCGAGTACGGCGACGGCGAACGGCGGCGTGGTGATGGGCGTATATAACTGCTCATATGAGTTCGCAGTCCCTTTGACGCCGCCCCGCCAAATGAAAGTGAAGAAAGAGGACGGAAGCGAAGAGATCGTTGCGCTGGAAGAGACGGAAGAAAACGAGTTTATCATGCCGCAGCTCTTGCGCCCGGTGGTGGATTCGTATTTCAAGGCGAACAAAGGCGCGCAGTTTACGGACGAAGAGGGAATCAATTATTACGGCGGTTTCGAGTATTCGTTTCCCGCCACCGGCATATCTTCCACCGCGGGGATTATCGGGAAATACATGCTGATGACCGTCTATCTTACATACAACTTCGTGGAAAACGGCGTCAATTCCAGCGATTTCAAATTTTATCTGGACGGAATGGAATTGCCGTTCCAGACGTTTGTATTCAACCGAACCTCGACGACGGAGCCGAATGTCTATTCCAACGACGAAAAGGGCGTTGCAAAAAACATCGCGGCAAATACGCAGATCAAGGCGGAGTTTACGATCCCGGCGCTTCGCGACAATGACCCGATCGGTTATATTTACGGCTTTTTGATGAGTGCGGATAAGAATGTCGCGCATGAATTAAAAGCTGTGATTCCGGGCGCTGCATCCGATCATACCTATAATGTCATGATAACGGACGTGAGCATGGCGGGGGAATACGTAAAGAACGCGGGGCTTACCGTTTTGATGATTGAGATCGTAGACGACGAGGAGGCGATCGTCCCGCTTCCGCCTCCCGCAGATGCCTGGGTGATCTCCTTTACTCTGCCAGAGAGTTATGTCGGCTATTCTTTCACGTTTTCAGATGCCGGCGGTAAAGTTGTCAAGACGGCTTTTTCTTACAGGGGAGACGGAATCAGCGGAACGGCGGAAACGGGACAATTTATCGATGGAGTATTCGAGGCGAAAAAGTATGAGAATTTCTGGATTATCCCGCAGGAACAAATCGCAAGCATTAAAATCTGGACGGGAACAGAATTTGTTTTTGTGGACGTCATAAAGGAGCCTGATCATGCCTAATACAAACGAATATCATCTCTATATCCACGTGGACGAGAAAGAAAAGGAGACGGAATCTCCCGTCTCCAATTCCTCCGCGGAGAAGAAAAAAGATAACGCCATAACGAAAGATGCCGCCCAAAAGGTAGGAGCGGCAGTAGCGATCTATAAAACGGCAAAAGGTTTTGCGCAGCAGCTTATAACACATCAAGTCAGTACGATAGAACTGAGAACAGGTGCTTCTGAATATCAACAGAAAATGCAGTTTATGTATAACATCGGAAATTCTGCGCTTGGAATTTTAGAGAGTATTGCGCTTGGTGCGGCAGTTGGTGGCGGAGCGCCCGGTGCGCTTGTCGGCGCTCTTGTCGGAATTACAGGACAGGCAATTTCCTACGCACAGGCGCAGAATGTCATCGACTTAAACAGAACACTGGAAAGCATGACGATCACGCAGAATAACGTGCGTGCGGGGACTGCAAACAGGAGGTTGAATTACTGAAAATTTTCTATTTTCTTTTATTTTTTGAAGGAACTAATAAAATTTGTTGACAATTTTAGTAAATTGATTATAATTAAATCAATAACATTTATGTTATAATTTATTAAAAGGAGGTTCAAAATGGAAAAATGGCAACTGATATTTTATGAACGTAGTGGAAGATGTCCCGTTCAAACATATCTCGATGATTTAAGAAAGTCGAATGAAAACGAATATCGGTTGCTTATGGAAAAAGTAAATTTATTGGAGGAGTTTGGAACAGGAGTTACATATTTTCTAGGAAATAAATTTTATAAACCTTTAAGGGATGGAATTTTTGAATTAAAATATAAAAAGCATCGATTATTATATTTTTATCATAAAAATAAAATAATAATACTTTTACACGGATTTCGAAAAGACAGTGACAAGACGCCTGAAAGCGAAATAGAAAATGCAAAGAGAGAAAGAGAGTATTATTTAAGTAAGGAGATATAAAATGAAATTTTCCGAGTATAAGGAATCGGTGGTACAAAGTGATAGCAAATATGAAGAGATCTTTAAAATAATGGATCTTAAAAGACAAGTTATTACAGAGTTGATTAGAGCAAGAGGGGAACAAAAACTTTCTCAAAAAGATTTAGCAGAGAAGTGCGGTTTAAAACAATCTGCAATTGCTCGTATCGAAGGAATGGAAATTAACCCTAGATTAGATACTCTAATTAAAATTGCTTATGTATTAGGTTTACAGTTGAGTATTATGAAAAAAGGCGATTTTTTAGAGTTTAAGTCTTACAAAATGATGATACAAGATTTAAGCATAAGCAATAACGTTTATTCTAAAAAGATAATGTATAACACAAGTTTTCCCAAAGAATATATTATGAATTATAAGGGGTTCTATAATGAAGGCTGAAAGCATATTAAAGTTTAATGGCTATGTGGTTGAAAAATTAAATTTTCAATTAAATAAAAAATTTGTACATGAAAAAGAGATCGCAATTTCTCCTGCATTTAATAGAGAGATTGAGAAACTTGATGCAAATAAATATTTGGTTCGGGTAAAAGTTGTCATTGGAGACCTTGAGTATGAAGAACAACCGTTTTACATTGAAGTAATATTGTCTGGTAAATTTGAGGTTGAATCAGAAAAAAGAAATAATAATCTTTCGTTGATCAAATCGAACGCAACAGCAATATTGTTCCCATATTTGAGAAATGCTGTTTCCATGCTTACGGCATTAAGTAATATTCCAACGTTAACGCTTCCGGTTTTTAACATAGTGGCATTATTTGAGGAATACGAAAAAAAAGCAAATGAGAAATAATAAAAAAAAGACGGCTAAGCCGTCTTTTTTCATCTCCGCCCACCCCTAAAACACAAAAGATTTTGACTAATTTTGTCGATTGCATGATAATTTTAGTTAAAATGTGGACAATTTTTATATTTAAACAGTATAATCTTACTGTTGTTACTATTATATTTTATAAGGAGTATGCAATGGAGAAAGGGTGGAAGCTTTATTATGGGCTTACAATTTTGGGAATTGTAGCAGATATATTATGGTTAGCTATCTCCCTTATTATAATGTTGGTCGAAAAGAAATTTGACTTTTATCTTTTTTTTGGATTAACAATTGGATTAGTATATTTAATATCGCAAGCTATTTTTATAAGATCCGTTAAAGATAAATTAAACGAATTATCTGATGATCTTGAAAAAAAAGATAATCAGATTATTAAAATAAAAAATAATATAGATAGTGTGGAAAGCACTTTATATAAATAATAAATGAATCGGTTTAAGACGGAGAAACTTTAAACGATCGTTGGGGTATTATATGAAAAAGAAAATTGGCTTAACAATACTATGGTTAGTTTTGATGATTCCGTTTTTGATTCTAGTTATACAGCAGTTTCAAAATCAATTCGTTTTATTCCAATTTTTTAATATAAAAATAATGTGGGATAAGATAAAAACAATTTGTACAGCAATAACGCCTTATATAGGGATATTATTGTGCATATACTGCATTGTGCGTATTTGGATAAAAACTCCGAAAGAACGCTTAGAGTATGAAGAAAACAAAAGGATAAAAAAAGAATTAAAAGAAAAATCAATTATCAACAAAACTAAATTGCAAATAGAAAAAAGAAAAAAGGAAATTGAAACACTAGAAAATAGACTAAATTAAGACGGGGTATCCGTCTTTTTTCATTTTAAAGAAACAGGCGTCCGAGAGGGCGCCTTTTCTAATAAAAATTTTTTAGGATGTCTTTATGGCTATCATTACTTTTACCACAAAACTCAATGGCAAACCCTATCCGAAATCTGTTTTTCCGTTAAAAACAGGGAACCTTTTGGATGAACAGCTCGATGAGGCATATTTGACAATGGTTCTTTGTAAAGAGGAGCATTTCGATATGCTGACGCGCGTTCAAATTGACGCAAGGACAAAGAACGCATACGGTCAAGTAACGTCTGAAAAGTCTTTTTATTATGTAATTGCAAACGACAAATCGACTTTGACAATTAAGGATAAAAAGCTCTATAAGCATGAAATTTACTTGATCGAAGAAACCAAACTGTTGGAAGGCTTAGTCGGAGACAGCATTGTATTCACAAATACTTTGGGGAATCTTTATTTAGATCAAGCTCCTTACTCTGTTTTGGTTTATGAAAATGCCCCGAACCCTGATGATTTTTATATCGTAACAGAGAAAGTAATCAAATCAGTTGTAAAAAATGGTGAATTACTTTATCTCCCCAAAATGTCGGAAGTTATGGCTCCAGGTGCTGTTTATATTGGGGAAGGAAAATCATGGTATCGAAGCAATGCTGTTTTATCTTATGAGATAACAATAACACAAGGAGGGGAAGAGATTTACCGACTATCACAAAATGATTTGATTTATGATCCAGACAATGAAGGTTTTACATTTGTGGGTGAAGAGACTCCGAGTGTAACTTTAAATGAAGGAACTTATAAATTATCATATTTTTTAAGTTGGTCGGATCAGATAAATGGAGAAGGTGGTTTGCAGACCATTGTTTTTAATTTCAACGCAACATCCAACCGTTACCCCCTCAAAAAGTGGACGATCACCGATGTTGTCCAGCGCACGCTTGATCTTATTGAGCCGCACCTTGACGGCTATCCCAACCGCTTTACTTTTAATGAGGAACAGGCGGAGGAATATAAAAACGTAATAGCCCCCGAATTTGCGTTTACAAAGGAGAATCTCCGCGAAAGGTTACAGCAGATAGGGGGCTTTATTCATGCCGAGCCACGGCTTAGAAACGGGGTGATTTACTTCGATAAATACGGAATGAATGACTATGCGGATATGTATAAAACGCCGTATACGGGAAAAATGGTTTGTCAGGATATCAACCACTATGCGACGAATCTCGACAGTTCGGTAGATAATCTTGTCAGTCAGCTTTCTTGGGCGAAAGGGGTTATTATGGAGCCCTTTGCGGGCGGCTATCGCTCTGTCAGGACGGAATCCATGAATGTGCGTATCACAGAGGAGAATATGCTCATTCAGACGATTTTCCCCGTTTATCAGGTGGAGAAACTGACCTGCGCTTATATCAAAGACGGAGAGATGATTACGTGCGATATTACGCCGTATGTGTTTGAATCGGTAGATTATAACTCAAATCTTTCTTCATACAGTGAAACATATCCGACCAGCAAGGCATTCGGGGTTTATTATACGCAAGGGGAAAGGAATATCAGGGGCTTGAATTTCAAGGTGCCTGATGCAATCAGCGATATTCTGCGAAAGTACGCTATTATCAATATTTTGGAAGCTGTAAGCGGGGAAAATTTCGGCTGGTTTGATAAGATCGACTATCCGACGCTCATGTTCCAGATCACCTACATACCGATATTTTCCACGAGAGTGACGCAGACAAAACAGTATATCGTGGGAATGCAGCACCCGTTTGCACTGCCGTATAATCAGGGGGCGAACATGATAGAGACCTCATATTACGGCGAGAACATGAAGGGACTTATCGCGCGGCTGGGGAACGTGGAAAAGACACTCACGTATATGGTATACAACCTGAACAGGATACCGAAAGCGGGGCAGCTCTTTGACGATGAATATTATATCTCCGCGGTGTTTACGGAATTTATGCCGAGTTATATCAAGGTACAGCTTACGCTTTCCAAAGACTTTAACAGGCTGTCGCAGTATATCAACGTACCGAGCTATAAGCGGTTTTACGAAGTATCGGAGCGGCAGGCGTTCCGCAGAGAAACGCTTTACACGGATTATCTGGTGATCGGTAACGAAGTGGAAGACGACGGACAAACGCTGCTGAATCCCACGCAGTTTTTTTATTATCTGAAAGCAATTTTCACGCAAGACGTGCACGAAGACGCTAAAATTACGGCGGCGCGCGTTTGGGGAAAAGACAAGGGAAAAAATAATCTGTATGAAAACCCTGTCATTATGCCTGTACTATCTACTGCAATGGGGACGACTATGAATTTCTCCTTTTCAGCGGAAGACAATTATTCGGCAGGGGCACGGAGTATTGAGCATAATGTAATGAGCGGCAATAACGAAGTAACTGGATATTGGCAGCAGTATCTGCCTTACGGCGATTATTACGGCAGAATGTACTGGCTCAGCTTCCAGTTGGTGACATCAATGACGTACACAACGCCGGAAGCGTATCTGCAAGCGGCGCTTGACTTCCCGAAAGATCAAAGGGAAATTCCGACCATAGAAACGGTCATAAGTGCGGTAAACACTCCGATACTCTACCGCAAAGACAGCCGCGAGATAATGAACTTCACCTATCAGGCGAGTTTTGTGACGAATCGGAAAAACATTGTAATAGGCTCTGCGCTGGCGGCGATGAACCCGCTGATCAAAGGCTCCGACAGGGATAATCCCGCGGGGCTTTTCATTTCTCCGCACAGAATCAACAAGTTTGATGATTTCGTCGACGTAAGCGAAATGACGCAGCAGGACTGGACGGGCGCGGAAGACGTGACGGTAGACGGCACGGTCATGCGTTTAGGGCAGATTACGGCGAGTGTAGAGGGGAAAGCGTGGGCTATCGTCTATTCGCCGAATCAGGAAGATACGGAGATCACGGTAGAGGACGAGGACGGAAACGTGACGACGCAGAAGATCCCCGTCGGCGATCGGCTTCTGATTGCCTGCAACATGGACGTATACGCGGGGCAGCTGATCATATTGCCGAGTATATCCATTGTACACAATATATTCAAGGAGACGATGACTGTCGAAGCGGGCAAGTATCGGTTCAGCGAGGTGGTTTATGCCGTATCTGCAAATGTTAAAATCACAACGCTTGCGTTTACAAGCAATAACCAAAGTTATACCGGAATGTCCTGTACGTATAATTCCGAAACAGGAACGACAAGTCTTTCGTTCATCAGCGAAGACGACGGGACAGGTTATGAGGTCTATAATTCCGCCGGAGAATGGACAAATGCCGCTTTCAGAAATATCGAGGTGACTGCGGACAGTTCGGTGGGAATAAAAGAGTATGAGTGGTTCAAAGAAAATACGCAAGCCGTTGAATAAAAGGAGGATAAGAAAATGGATGAAAAGACGTGCGCATTTATGAGACTGGCGAAGGCGTTGCAAGCCAACGCGGAGAAAGAGGCGGAAGCGGTCAAGGGCTATACGGAGCAGTTAGAGGCGATTTTAGCGGCTCAGGAGCTCGCTGACGAAGAGGACAGGGATTTCCTTTCCAAGCTGTATGAAGCGACGCAGGAGAAGATTTCGGACGAATTGAATCACAATCAGTCGCTTCTGAACGAATACGTTGAATTTACGGGGATACCCGTTGCGGAGGAATAAACATGATATTTTATGCGGACGGAGAGGGTACGATCTTTAAGGCGTACCCTACACAGGTTTATCAGGGGAGCGCGGAGGCAAACAGAGTGATCTTCGTCGCTCCCTTTGCTACCTCCAACATGGTAAACGCCTATTTTCAGCTGCCGCACGGCGTGTATGCAGGTCCGTACCTGATGACGAACAAAGGGCTGCTGATGAACAATGACGTACCGGTGGAGCTGGACGGGGCTGTGCTGAACACGTGGGAGCTGAAAGTCCCCTCGGCGGTCACGCAGTACGCCGGGGTAGTGAAAGCGCAGTTTTTCGCGCTGTACAACTCAAATGAAGAGAATGAAGAGGACAGGCATAACGAGGTGATTGCGACCTCTCAAACTTCCTTTACGGTACAAAAAGGGATTCCGGCGGGGTTGCCCTCTGCACCGACAGACGACGCGTATAAGTTGATCATGGAGCAGCTGTCGTATATCATTTCGACGCAGAGCGAGCACGAGGGGAAAGCGCAGAACGGAGAATACCCCGCGCGGTCTATTAAGGAATGGGGTTCTTATTTTACGTACGGGATCGGGGAATATGTAATTCACCTCGATACGCTTTATTATTCAGACACTGCGCCGGGGAATGCCGAACCCGGGAAAGAGACGGCAGACCCGCCGCATTGGAGAGAGGTGTTTTCGTTTGATACCGGAAACGAATGGGGCGCCGAGATCGAGCCGCTGAAAGCAAGAGTTACGCAGAATGAGAAAGATATCGACACGCTTCAGGCACAATATACGGTAGCAGTACAGGATACCAATAAACTTTGGGTTAGGATTACGAACGGAGAACAGGTCGGTGCAGATTCTATCCGAACCCCCGGGGTTGCGTCTACCGTCGTTATGTATTCGGGGCGTTATTACTTTTTCCGCCGCGGAACAGATAATTATATCATGCGCGCAAAGGTAAGCGACATATTTACGGAGCCCTGGACTTCGGACGGAGGAATCGATGAGACGAAGTGGGAAGTAGTCTACAACCTCGGAGAAATTACCGACACCGTGATCGACGCGGTGAAAGAGTTTATTGACCAGATCTCCGGCTCGTCGTTTGAGATCGTCTCTAAAAACCCTGATACGGGATATCCGGACGTAGAATCCCCGTCTAAAAATATCATTTACTTAACGCCGAAAGAAGACGGTGCGACGGGGGACAGTTACGATGAGTGGATTTACACGAACAACAAGTGGGAGCGCATCGGCTCGACAGAGATCGACCTCTCCGCATACGTGACGAAGACGGAACTAAGCAGCACGCTTGCATCGTATGTAACGCAGACGCTTTTGACGCAGACCTTGCAGAACTACATAACAAGCACGGTTTTAACGCAGACACTGACGAACTATGCGACAAAGCAGTATGTTGACGAAGCAGTCTCTTCCGCCGGAGTAAAACAGAATGAAGTCATCCATAGAGCCGTTGTTTCGCCGAGTGAAGAAAGCGCAGACTTTTATGAAGACTCGGGAGCGTTATATTACAAAAACAGACAGTTTACCGAGAAGATTACAGTAAACAATATCGGTACATTCACTTTCTATGATAATACTATGCCGGGAAAATCTGCGACTACAGTCGGAGATAGAATGTTTGTAAAAAGCGGCAATAAAGTGTATGAGATATTTGAAGATAGCACCTATGAAGAATTTTATATGTATCCTGAAACTTCGTATACATGTATGTGCGGAAGCGACGACAGCTTATATTTCTTTTCTAAGACAGACTCATTTGTCTCTGTATTAAACATCAAAACGATGTCTTATGAAAAAAAAGATTTGAACTATTCGTCTGTTTCAACGATAAATGCTATCTGTTACGGAGACGGGAATATGTATTTGCTTTCTGGTAGTGGAAGTGCTTATAAAATAATTACTTATTATTTGGCGACAAATACTTTTAATACTGGAACGGATGTTATAACTTCACGTGAATACTGGTATGGAACAAATATTGTTTACGATAACGGGTATGTTTATTACATGAGACGGACGGGCGTAAATAATGCTGTTACTCTTGCTACAAGACTTATGAGGTTGAATGTTGCGGATAATAGTAAAAGCAATGTTTACACTTTATATTCGGAATATTATGATAAAACAAAAACCGGTTTTGCTCTTGGTGTACTTCATAATGTTGTATATATTTTTGGAGAAAGCTCGGTCGATAAACAATTAAGTCTTCAGTATCGGTATTATTCTCAAAAATATATATGGGCTTCCGATAAAGGCAAATTATCTAACAGTCTTATAAATGGTAGTTTCAATTGTGTTTGTTTGTCTACATCAAATAAAATTTTTGTTTTAGGTGGACAATATTATGCCTCTGCAACCTCTTCAAATGTAAGCAACCGAAATGATTTTGTCGTATTTACGGATGGAAGTTATACGTATACCTATGAAAGAATCGGCGCTTATAATGATGATGTAAAATCTATTAAGTTATCGCTATCAAATAATAAACTTGGCGGGACAATTACTCTAAATAGTAATGATACTATTCAAATACCTGAGATTGATTTAACATCTATGGGGTATGATTTACCGCAGGCGACAAATACGGCGTTAGGCGGCGTAAAAATGCCCTCTGCGGCTTCGGGGCAGACGGAGAAAGCGGGAATCACGTCAGACGGCTATCCCGTCACAAAGCCCATTGTAAAGCCTGACGGCGTGAACGTAACGCTAAGCGGAAAGAACCTGAACGTCGAGGTTGAGCTTGATAACGACACGAGCGTAAGCGGGCAGGCTGATTTGACTGCGCTGACTGAAACGCCTGTCGCCACGACGTCGGCAGTCGGCGGAATCAAGGCGCAAAGCGGATCGTCGGACGGTCAGAATTTCCCTGTACAAGTGAACTCTGACGGAACGGCGTTTATCAACATACCGATTTATAACGGGGAGGTGGAATGATATGGCTATAATAAGCGGGAAATGGCATCTTAATGATGTTTTAACAGGAAACGGGTTGGGAGAAAAAAATATAGGTGGGTTTTCTTATGATTGTAGTTTTACCTCAAATAATAAACAGTATTCTAGGTTGTCCCTTTCTGCCGATAGGGATAGTAATAGCGTTACATACCTTTGGTATCTTTATCCTTCGGGTGAATCGCTTAAAAGCGATCTAGTGTATAAAAATGGCGAGTATGTTTTATCTGATTCGTATAAATACATTGATTTCGGCAAATCTGAACAAACAGTTGCAGACATTGTATATTCGTGGTTATCTGAAAATGCTACTACTGATTGGGTTACCTTTGAAAAAGAAATAACAACGGTAGAGGGAATCAAACTCTTAACCTCGGGGAAGTATTGTGAAAAAGACATCAAAGTAACGCCAGCAAATCCTGAAAACATAGTAGCGGGGAATATTAGGAGCGGGGTTCAGATTTTGGGCGTAACGGGGAATTATGCGGGAGAAGGTGTTACCTTACAGGAAAAGACGGTAACGCCTACAAAAAGCGTTCAAAACATCACTCCCGATACGAATTACGACGGGCTCAGCAAAGTGACAGTCAATGCAATTCCCGCGGAGTATATTACACCTGCGGGGACACTGCGTATAACGACAAACGGGACGAAAGACGTCACGCAATATGCCAACGTAAATGTCAATGTTTCTGCGCCTGAGCCGACCTTACAGGAAAAAACAGTTGCGCCGGGAAAAACCGATCAGGAGATCTTGCCTGACGAAGGTTACGACGGATTGAATAAGGTAACGGTTCAGAGTGTCACGCTTGATGATTTATCCGGAACGGACGGTACTGAGCAAATGCTCAATCCGGGGACGGGAAAGATTGTAAAAGGAGGCATGGCGGAACTATACAGGATTCAAGCAAGAGCCCTGAATTTGGATAGTAAGACAGTAACTCCTACGACTTCGCAGCAGACAGTAACTCCGTCATCTGGGAAAGATGGTCTATCTCAAGTCACGGTCAACGCGATAGAAACGGAGACAAAGGAGGTAACGCCTGGCACCAGCGAACAGATAATTACCCCAACAACGGGAAAGTATCTGACCTCTGTCACAGTCGGGGCGATCCAGACAGAGACAAAATCTGCTACGCCGACGAAATCAACGCAGACGGTAACGCCTGCAAGCGGGAAATTCCTTTCCAGCGTCACGGTAAATCCCATTCCGTCGAATTACATTATTCCGACGGGAACGAAAGAGATCACGGAAAACGGAACTGCGGATGTTACCCAATTTGCAAGTGTGAATGTCAATGTTCCTTCTCCGAACGCGACTGTAACAGAAAACGATGATGGAACAGTTGACATTGCAATCAATAATTTATGAGGTGAATTATGGCAAGTGGGTTTTATTTATTGATAGTAAATTTTGATGAAAACGTAGAAAAAGTTAATATACAAAGCGGAGATATAACCGTGCAGGTACAGAACAGCGGGAAAGAGATTACACTCAAAGGAGATGAAATCTGTGTTTCGGTCAATTATAAACCTGGATACAAATTATTTAGTCTGATAGCGACTGGATCATGGGAAAATGCCTTTTCCGAAATAAAAGACGGAAAACTTGTGATGAAACCGCTGGGGGATTTCAGTGGAGCTATCACCGTAAAAAGTAAGAAGGTGGAGGTCTAGTTATGGCTACAGTTAGTGGAATAAAAGTGTTCAAGGATTCGATTAAGTTTCCTTCTAATATTTTTCAGGTAGTTGATTACACATGTCCTGACGAGCCTAAGTCTACTTCATTTCACTCAATGATTATAAGTTCTTCTCTAATTTACAGCACTGGAATAGACTTTTCAGGGGGAACTTTTACTACGGTTTACGATTCAGACGGATGGGCAAACACTTATTACAAAACAGTTGATTTTGGAGAGGCAGAACAGACAGTAGATGATGTTTTCTTTTCGTGGCTGGATGAAAATATTGTAAAAGAGCCTGAGACAAAAACCATCCGCACTTTGACGATCAACGGAACCGTAACGACAGAATGGAACGGAAAGCCTGTCAAACAGGTCACTGTCGACGGGGTTACTTACAAAATGCCGGAGACGGTTGAGCCCGCTCTAATCGCTTTCATGATAAGTGGTATAGACTATCAAGCCGAAGAGGGAATGACGTGGAGCGAATGGGTAGCGAGCAGTTACAATAGTGGCGGTTATACAGAATCCGACGGAAAAATCATGCGTTTACGTAAATTCGTGTATACTCCGACGGGAAGTGTGGACTCTTCCGATGTCATAGATCCTAACGAAACTTATACAGAGGGGACAGGCGGTGGTACGGCGAGTTAAAGGAGCAGAAAGATGAAAACAATCATAGTATATCCCTCGCTCGGGATACGGGACGAGGTGGAAGAAAAGGAGGACGAAAATGAAACTGAATCTTAGCGCGGCGGGGCTGTCGAGATACGACAGTCCCGTTCTTTATCTGACGGACGACGAGCACACGGTGATCGACGTAGGCCTCCCGAAATTGAGCGGGAGGTTTTATTTTGTCGGGGAACTGGGCGGATATCATTTCTCTAAGGAAGTCACGAACGGCTGCCTTGTCTTTCAGAAAGACCAGCTGACGGTCGGGGAGATCAAGGGAAGCGTCGTGCATCTGTACAAGGGAATCCGGATCCGCGAGTATACGGTTGAGCCGTTGATCGTGACGACAATCGGGGAGGCGGATATTTATTCGGACGTAGAGAAAAAAGTCAATGAACTGGATGAACGCGTGAAAACGCTCGAGAAAAAAAGAATTATCAAATAGGAGAAAGATTATGAAAAAATTAGTTGTGTTGTTGGTTGCATTTATGGTTTTGGCGTGCGGCGCTTTTGCCGTCACCGCGGTGTTTGCGGAAGAAATAACCGAACCGCCCGCAACGGAAACGCCGGATACAACGCCGGGGACAGAAGGGGAGGAGCCTGTAACTCCGCCCGAAGATCAGACGACGGACGCAGAGGAGGAGAGCCTGAAAGACAAGCTGAACGCGTTGCTGGAAAAGCTGAAAGAATCGGAAAGCATGGACTACTTTACGACGACGATTTTGCCGCTTCTTGTGACGGCGGGCAGCACGATTCTGGCGGTTTTGGCGCTGTTGCTTCCCTTCCTGAAGAATCATTCCCGTTATAAGCAGTTACAGGGCGTGTATGCGGAATTAAAAACGGAAAACGAAAAATTACAGGAACTGTTGAAAAGCACGGACGTGGGGCAGATCAAAGACGGATTGGCGGCGCTTTTGGGTGACGAAGTCGTAAAAGCGGTGGAGACGTTCAAGATAGACAAGCAGGCGCTTTCCGAAGTAATTACGCAGTTGCAGGAGCTCCATGCAATGCTGAAGAAATTAACAGAGGGGGCAAAGGTAGCTTGGGCGGAGAGCGGCGCGGCGGTGTCGTGCCTTTGCGAGAATACGTCTCAAACGGTGTTGGAGCGGCAGAATCTTCTGATTTCCGCGCTGGAAAGCTATATCGTCGCGCAGAAGGGAGACGAAGCGCAGAAGATCCTGACAGATATCAAGGAAGAAGCGGGGGTGTGACAATGACGAATCTCGGGAAATGCCGTTTATACCGCATATACGCTTTTCTGACCTATTGCATTCCCATGATTATCCTGTTTGCGGTCAACAATAAAGCGTATATGTCAGGCGGCTCTGCGTTCGGATTTTGGGCTTATATCCTGCTGTTTTTCTGTCTGATCGCATTCAAGAACATATTTCTGAAATGGGTTGAGAAGAGGGCGACGCTCGTCATGAGCGCCGTCCTCATGATCTTCTCGCTGATGATGATTTATCTCGCGGAGGAAATGCTGCTGATCTGCGCGGTTTCGCTGGTTGCCAGCATTCTTTCCTACTTTGTTGACGTCGTCGCGGACGTCTATTACGCGAACGCCTGGATCGCAGTCAACGGGAATACGCAGAATTTACAGCGGAATACCGCCCGCGCGCTCCCGGACCGGGAGGCATGGAGGATCGCTTACGGCGTGGACGAGGTGAAACATGGAGAGTAAATTCGATTTCGACATGAATAATCTCGCCCCGAAAAAGATTCAGGCGGGCGTGAAGCTGTCAACCGTAAAGGGCGGCATCATGGGCGCTTATATCGGCGGCGCAGTGATGAACTTTATCGTCTACGCCTTCGTCACCTTCGCGCAGATCTCTTTCGGCATCGCGGGAGGATTGGAACAGGCGGGCGATCTTCTATTACAAAGTATCATCTATTTTACCTGCGCTTACGTCATGTTTCTCTTGACCGTGCAGATCGGCGCGGAGCGGGCAAAACAGACGCAGTCGTTTATCCAGGCGAAAGAGCGGTACGAAGCAGCGCGCGACGGGCTGATCAAGAATCACGGAACGGAAATTAACGAGTTTTGCGAATGGTACGTCCACGGCGAACTGAAGGCAGCCCGCACCAATTCTTTGACAGAAATATCCATGAGTTACGAAGAATACGAGCGGGAATACCTCGGATTGGGGAAAAAGGCGCTTGAGAAAACGGACCTATCCAAACATGAGAGAAAAGTCGTTTGGAGAACCAATAAAATATTGCCCGTAAAACTCGAATCCTGGATGATTACCCGTTCCCGGAAAGTATCCTTTCATCGGATTGCCGTTGCTTCTTCCGCGCAGGAAAAGAAGAGCACGGACAGCAAATTGCATTTTGCGATTTCGCTGATCACGACGCTGGCAGCTTCCTTTGCGGTAGTAGACGTGGCGAGCGCGTTTTCCATGCAGGTACTTATCCTTGCGCTCGTGCGGCTGATTCCCTTTATCATCAACATTCCGCTGGGGTTGATCCGCGGTTACGGGCTTTATGCGACGCGGGAAGTATCCAACTTTGAATCGCTCTGCACTCTGATCGATTCCGCAAACGTTTATTTTGAGGGGAAACAAGAAATAGCTCATGTGAGCAACGAGACGGAAGAATAGTAATTGCCGATATCGTTTTCAGCGGTTAGCACCATTCTAAAAGGAGGTGGTAGCCAATGAGTATATCTATATCGGAAATAACTATTTTTCTGTTAGCGGTAGCAATCATAAAACTGGTCGATAAAATAAATAAGAAATAACCTCCCACTGCAATGGGAGGTTATTTCTTTTCCAAGCTAACCGCTGAAAACGATATCGTTCACATCAATTTTATTATATTACAAAAAAGAATACTTGTCAACTCTATTTTTTATTTTTATAAATCAATTTAATTATTGATATAACTTAGTAGACCCAAAGAGGGTTTAATGTACATTGCGTTATCACTGGGGCGCACAAAATAAAGGAAAAAAGCACGGATTTTACCGTGCTTTTCTTTAATTATCCCGTTCAGATGTGAAACACTATTTTAATTCCTTTCGCCAATCAAAAATTTGGCAATCTTCAAGGGGCGTTTTTGCTCCTTCGACCAAAGATTCCGCCATCCAGGGGATGCTGCATAAATAACAAGTTTCTTCCAAACTGCGCAGATACTCTTCGCTGATAATCGCTGCATTGCCATTTTTCGTCGTGACAATAATCGTCTCGTCGTTTACAGCGGCCGCGTCCAAATAGCCGGACAGGTTTTTACGCAAAGTGGTTGCATTCATAATAAGCATTTGTTTTCTTTCAATCAAAATTATATTATTTTACCCTCCATTTTATAATAATTTCTCCGTTTTTCTGTAAGATGATCCGTTTTATCAATAATCGTAAGAACTGCCGCTTTTCTTTTTGGGTTAAATTATCGTAGTTCAGCTGTTTCTCTTTAAGGTAGTTGATCGTTATCAGCGGCTTATCGATCAGCTTGTTTTTCTCATCTTCCAAAATAATTTTCTTTTTATCGATACTGTCTTTGATTTCTCTCGAGCGTTTTTCAAAAGTATCCTTTGTGATTTTTTCGTCCAGATAAAGGTCGAGCAGCTTATCGTTTTTATTTTCCAGTTCGGAAATTTCTTCTAATATATTGCCGAAAACATTTTCGGATACTGTTTCCACGGCAAAATCCTGGAAGTCAAATTGCTTTATCTGCGGCTCGATAAGAGAATCCAGGGCAGACGACTTATAAATCAGATTTGTGCACTTTACGGGCGTATAATGGCGGTCTCTTTTGATTCTTGCGGCGCATCCGTAATAAGTATCTTCGTGAAAGTTTTTTCCGCCGTTCACCAAAGCAGAGTAGCGCTTGCTTCTCTTTCCGACATAACGGTTTCCGCATTCTCCGCAATAAAGCAGTCCTGTGAGCAGGTAAGGGCTCGTATCGTGTTGGCGCCCGGCGCGGTTCTTTTCCATTTTGTCTTGCGCTTGCAGATAGAGGGAATAGGGGATGATCGGTTCAAAATTTTTCCCTTTGAACAGCTCTCCTCCATACGTGAAAAACCCCGCATACATGGACCGTTTGAGAATGTCTCTGCAACACATGGGATTTTTAAAAAACGGGTGATTATATTTTGCGCGTGCGTAAGGATAGAGTTTTCTGATCGTAAAATCCTGATTGACATATAAATCAAACAGATCGCGGACGATTTCGGCTTCTTCCGGAACGATCTCGAACGCCTTTTTTTCTTTCAGCAGCTTATATCCGAACGGTGCCCCGCATTTCCCCATGCCGAGCATTTCGCCGTTTTTGACGCGATCCCATTTGCCGCTGGAAAGGCGTTCTACCACGACCTCCCTTTCCATAGCGGAAAAAGTCGCGGACATGGTAAGAGAGGCTCTTCCGAATGCAGAGGAGAGATCTATTTGTTCGGAAAGAGAATACAATTTTACGTTATGTTCCGCGAAGAAATCAACGAGGTTTAAAGTGTCCCGGACATCTCTCGAAAGGCGATCCAGCCGGTAAATGATTACGATATCGACCAGATGCGCTTTTACCGTATTAAGGAGCTTTTGCAGGGCGGGACGGTTGGTCGTAGAGCCTGAAAAACCGTCGTCTGAAAAGTTTTGCACGAGATCATATCCCATCGCCTTGCAATAGGATTCGATTCTTTCCTTTTGCCCGTCGATGGAATATCCGTTCTTTTTTTGTTCAAGCGTCGAAACGCGTACGTACGATGCGGCTTTCAAAATCTTGTTCTCTCCAATATCTGTATTTTGATTGTACTACTTAACATTCGGGGGTGTCAAGATTTTTTAATATTTACATCAGCCCTTTTCTCTTATAATATTGAACGGCGCCTTTCAACGTGTTCAGATCAACGTCAAGCAGCTCGGCTATTTCTCGCTCATCATCACTGAATTTTGCCGCCGCAATAATTTGGGAAACAGGGGCGATAAGCTGATAGGAAAAGTTTTTTGCCCGCCGTTCGGCTTTTTGAATATTCTGTTTATACAGAGGGTTTTTTATATCCTCGATATAATGGAGTTGATCTGTCATACAGTGCCCAAGCTCATGAGCGAGGACAATGCGTTCATCGGATTCGCTCTCTATCAGTTTTCGATTCAGAGCAATATAGTAATAACCCATTTTTAGCGCAAGACCTTTGGAGCCTCTTATATTCCAATCAAATGTTTCTATCCCATTTTGTTCGGCATAAAGATATAATTCATTTAAAGTCATGCCCCCTTACCTCCCGTATAAGAGGATAATATCATATAATGTTGACAAACGCATGTCATATTTACGGAAAAAGTTTAAAAAAGTTCAGGAAACGGTTGAAATTATATCTAAACTTTATATTTCAAGTTAAAAATTTTACATTTCAAAATAAATATTTTATTTTTTCTTTTCTCTTTCTTTGATAAATTCCACAAATCTCTCGATATCTTCCATGCCTTCCTCGGAGACTTCACCTTCATACAACGCTATACGGGGGGAATGGGAAGGTGTTTGTTGGTCAGAAATACCTAATAAATAATCAACAGATACTCCAAAAAGTTTTGCCAATAAGTCAATCGTTTTAGTATCTGGTTCCGCAATATCTTTTTCCCATTTACCAACTGCTTGTTGTGACTTTGATACATATTCTCCTAGTTTTGCCTGAGAAATTCCAAGCCTTTCTCTTTCTTTTTTAATGTTTTCACCTAATGTCATCTCAAACCTCTCTCATTACAACTATTAGTTTTATTATACACATTTTAAGTTGTTTTGTAAAACGAAAAAAAGTTGTAAAAAATGCTTGACAACAACTTGAAGTTGTGATAATATATAGGTGAATAAACAACCTGAGGTTGTTGTTTCCCCCTCTCTGCTATAATGAAGGTAATCGAGAGGGGGACGCTTGTCAAAAATAATGTCGAAAAAGAATTAAAAATGTTTGACAAGCGTATTTCCCTTAATAGCAGATTCCGAGGTCGCCAAACCAGCCAATACTTGTTGCTACACAAGAAATAGAAATGAACAATCACACTCCCGCGGAGTTTGCTATTAAGGGAAATAAAGTAAAGGAGTTAAAGATGTCAGAGAAAAAGAAGAGAAAGGAAAAAGCTAATTGCCGAGACAAAGACATGATAATTCAAATAATTGGAATAGCTGCATCAGCTGGTTCACTGATACTATGGGTAGCATCTTTTATCATTTTACTAATGAAAGGATAAAACTCACCATAGCCAAAAGGAATGATAGTAAACTGATAGAAACATTGACAATATTGACAATATGTTGCTTTTTGTTATCTGCTTTATTGTCTTGTTCAATTATTTCTATCTTTCGGTTAAACTCGGCGAATTGCTTTTCAATACGAGCGTTGTTTTCAGAAAGGATTTGATTTAATTGAGATTGTAAAATCTCTTGATGGAAAAACTCTTTATTCTGCAAATCTTTTTGGTATTCAATCTGTTTGTGGAGTAAGTTAAGATCGTGGAAGCGTTTATCGACTTCATTAGATTTCTCGATCATGCGTTTCTGAAAATCATCCATACAAAGCACCTCATCATTTGTTGGTAAAATTATAGCATTTAAAGTAATTAAAGTAAAGGAGGAAGAAATGAAGTTAAAAGAATTGATGGCTCAAAAGAGATGGAATATCACTTCTTTCGCCAAAGCGTTACATAAATCCCGCTGTACGGTGTGGAACTGGTGCAACGGTCATTATTTGCCGAATGTAACGGATATAAAGGCGATGGCGGAACTTTTGGAAGTTCCGGTCGAAGAAGTAGTCAACTGTTTCGTATAAACGGACAAGCGAAGAGGAAGTTCGGACAAGCGATAAAGCATACACTGAACGGGAGGACAAAGATGCCGGCGAAAAGAAATACGGAATTTAAGATCATTCATGAATTTGCAGACGGCAGAATTATGACCGGAGAAGAATTTATGCAAAAACCGTTTACCGTATCGTATGAAAAGAACGAAGAGATATACGAACAGGCACGGATCGCCTATGCTCCCGACGAGTATGCTGCCGAACGAAAGAGAAGGCAAAGGGAATCCGTCGTTCAACGCAGGGAAGCGTTGAAGCTGGAAGCGGAACGGATAAGAGCGGAGCTCGAAAAACTCGATCAAATATAATCGAGTATTTGGAGGACAAGCTGTGATATTACAAGCGTATCTGGAAATTTTAAGAAAAACAATCAAGGAGGTTACAGCAGATGAGAGAGCTGAACAGCAAAGAGAGAAGCGCAGAGCGGCAGAAGTTGATGAAAGCGGCGTATACATTGAAAATGTATTGCCTTGACACTTTCTGCCCGCGGTGCCCGTTTTACCGGGAAGATTCGGAGCCTATCCGTTGCAGACTATCCGGTATGACGCCGGCCAGCTATGACGTTATGGAAGCAGATACGGAGGACTGAGATGAGATTAGAATATGGAACGATAGGCATGACGAGCGAGGGAAAGCCTGTCAAACGGCTGTTTTTCAACGGGAAGATCGATCGAGACGATCCGCACTATGATCCGTTTTTCGATTATCATTTCAGGTATTCCGATTACGACAAGAAGTCGTTGCTGCGTTTCGATTCTCAATATGACAATTTTGATTCGCTTCTTGAAAGGGTGGTGAATAAGTGTCAGGAGACGGGCGTTGGAATTTCGTTAAAGGCGCAGTATTACATCGATTACCGCTTCAGAGCGAAGGCGGAAAAAGAGGCGAAAGCGAGAGCGGAGTTTGAAGCGATGGAAGCGCGGCGCCTGGAACAGCGGCAGATGATGAACCCGGAATATCGGATAGCGCATACGCCGTGCCCGGGGGATTGCTCACAGTGCTATTTTTGCGACACCGGTTACGGAACTTCAACGAAATATTGCAGGTACTTAAACGATCGCTACAAAAAACAGGGATACGAAGGGGAAGCCCCCTGCGACTGGCACGGAAAACCGATGCTTGCGTACATTGTCACGTATGAATCGATGATAGGGCGCGGAAGACCCGAAGAATGCCCGTATCTGAAGAAGGAGAGAGCAGTATGAACATCTATGAAAAGCTAGCAATCATCCAGCAGGAACTGAAAGCGCCGAAGGATCAGTATAATTCTTTCGGCAAGTACAGCTACCGCAGTTGCGAGGATATTCTGGAAGCTGTAAAACCTTTATTAAACAAGACGAAAACCGTCTTGATTATGTCAGACAGAATTGCGGAGGTGGGCGCAAGAACTTACCTTGCGGCGACGGTAAAACTGATTGACACGGAATCAGAGCGAGGCGAGAGCGTCGAGAACACGGCGTTCGCCCGTGAAGACGAAGACAAGAAAGGATTTGACGCAATGCAGCTGACGGGCGCGACCTCTTCCTACGCCCGGAAATACGCCTTGAACGGTCTGTTTGCAATCGATGACAACAAGGACGCGGACTACTCGAATAACGGTACAGAACAGAAGAAACAGGCGGACAAGCCGCAGAAGAAAGAAGCAAAGGGATTGACTTACGAACAGGCAGTGCAGCTGACGACGCCGAAGGGAAAAGCATTCGGAGACTGTACAGACGACGAGTTAAAGATGATTGTAGAGAAGTGTAAAAATCCGACGTGGAAAGAGGGTGCAAAACTTATCCTGAAAGAGCGCGAGCACAGGTCGTTGGAGGCCTATGCGGAAGAGTTGGCGAATTCGGATGGGAAGCTGCCGTGGGAGGAATGATGATCGAATTTCAGACAGGGAAGCCGGAACTCGGCTTTACGTTGGAGGGAGACGTCAGGGTTTCGTTTACGGCCCCGAAATCCAAGCTGAGAGCGCTGTTATCCTTAGACGAGGGAGAATATGCGCTGACGGTGAAAAAACACCGGAAAGCGCGCAGCCTCAACGCGAATGCTTATGCCTGGGTGTTGATCGGGAAAATAGCGGAGAAACTGCAGACGGACAATGAAAGCGTCTATCTGACAATGCTCGAGCGTTACGGGGTATTTGCGCATCTGATCGTCAAGCCGTCGGTCGTGGAGAAGGTAAAGACGGAATGGCGGACGGTTCGGGAATTGGGAGAAGTGAGAGTGAACGGAAAGAAAGGCGTGCAGCTTCAGTGCTTCTTCGGTTCCCATACATACGACACGAAAGAGATGTCGCGGCTGATCGATGGGATCGTGTCGGAGGCGAAAGAGTTGGGAATTGATACGAGGACGCCGGAGGAACTTTCCCTGATGTTGGAGGAGTGGGGCGCATGAACAGTCTTTTGCAGGAAGAGAAAGAGTGCTTTATCTGCGGAAAGACGACCGGATTGCATAAGCACCACATATACGGAGGCGCCAACCGGAAGAAAAGCGAAGAGAACGGCTTTTGGGTGTGGCTGGCGCCCGAGTGGCACAACATGTCCGGCAACGGGGTACACTTCGACAGGACGCTGGATCTTATGTTAAAGCGGCTCTGTCAGAAGGAGTACGAGAAAGGGCACACGCGGGAGGAGTTCATGAAACTCATCGGCAAAAGCTACCTTTGAGAGGAGGAAAGAATGATAGGGAAACCGGAAGTGTCAGAACTTGACAAGAAGCGAACGCAGGAACTCTATACGTACATGAAGCTGGTCGGGCGACCGTGCACGAAGGAGGAGCTGTGCAGGGTAATCGGCTGGGAGTACAACAAGACGAATGACCGCAGGATCCGCGAACTGATCAACCTGATCAAGAAACGGCGGCCGATCATCGCGACGCCCGACCAGAGAGGTTACAAGGTGGCGACGGACAGGGAAGACCTGGAAGAAGTCGTGCACCAGTGGCGGTATATAGACAAAGTGCAGGCGGACTTGGAGGAGACGAAAGGCCCTCTGATGAAGTTTGTGGAAAAGATGAGGTGATATATGGCGGCGCCGATCAAGGAAGGGTTGGATTACTTTCCTTTCAGCGTCGATTTACTGGATGATGAAGCGCTCGAAAGAGTGCGGGACGAATATGGAATGATGGCGAATGAGATATATATTCTCACGCTGTGCTACCTGTATAAGAAACACGGATATTACATTCCATACGGGACCCAGAAAGAGAAATCCGACCTGACGTGGTTTATTTATAAGAGAATTAAAGGCGGAAAGTATCAGGTACAACAAGCGGTCGTGCCGAGAGTGATTGAGGCGTGTGTGGCGCAAGGACTATTTAGCGGCGAACTCTACCCCAGAAACATCACTTCGGAACGCGCACAGGCGACATATTACAGCGCCACAGTGGAGCGTACGGCCGTCGCCATTAACCGGGAGATATGGTTATTGAGCGACAGTACAATGCGGAAGTTATCGAAACGACATCCGTATTATATAAGCTTGCACCCGGAGAATAAATCGTACGAAAAACGGAGTAATTCGTACGAAAAACCCAGTAAATCGGACGAAAAATCCCTAAATAAAATAAAAGGAAATATAAAAGAAAAATATATAAAAAGAAAAGGAAAGGAAGCCCATTTTACCAACGAGCACAAGTATACGTCGGAAGAGTGCGAAAGCATGATCGACGACATAATGGCACTTGAAATTTAGGAGAAAAGAAGCAAAAATGACTAATTACGAAAAACTTTTCGGAACACTTGAAAAGGCAACGGCATGGCTATGCAAAAGCATGAAATGCGCTTACTGTCCACAACGATTCGGGTGTAAAGTCAACAATCGCGAAGAAGAATGGGACTATTGCTACTTACAAATCGAAACTTATCTTAAAAGAGAGGTAAATGAATGAATCCCAATGTAATGTTTTCGTCTAAAAGCGAAATATGGGAAACACCGATTGATTTTTTTGAGGAATTAGATCGGGAATTTCATTTCCAGACGGATGTATGCGCTTTACCGGAGAATAAGAAATGCGCTCATTACTATTCTCCGGAACAAGACGGATTAAAACAGAAGTGGGAAGGTGTTTGCTGGTGCAATCCTCCTTATGGGAGAAATATTGGGAAATGGGTAAAAAAAGCCGCTGAATCAGAGGGGACAGTCGTTTGTCTGCTTCCGGCGAGAACCGATACGAAATGGTTTCATGAGTACATAAACGGAAAGGCAGAAATCCGATTTGTGAAGGGGAGATTAAAATTTGGCGGAAGCAAAAACAGTGCACCGTTCCCGAGCATGATCGTAATTTTCAGACAAGGAGAAAAAGAAGATGGAAGAGTTATATATCAGGATAGCCAATGAAGCAGACCGTACGGCGGTCGCGATCGCATTGATTAAAAACGGGTACATTGTCAGTTTAGGGAAACGAAAGGACGAGAACGGAAAAAATGTAAGCGTTATCGTTTACAAAGAGAAATAAAAGGAGATTTACAGCAATGGAAAAGAGGGTAAAAGCAAGGGAAGACCTGCAAATTGGGAGATGTGATGTAATATATCAAAGTCACACTGGAATTGAAAAGGTTTATAAAGATGTGGCAGTATGCGATGTAGAAATCAAAAAAGGCGAATTTATGCGAGTTGTATATTTTACAATTCCGCAGGATTCAAAAATTATAGGTTATATGCAATAAGACAGAGAGAAATAGGGGGATTTATTATATGATCGAAAAAACATTTGATAAAGCCTATAAAGTTGGAACGCGGGGTGTGTCGCAAGTTGCATTAACCCGTGCTGCAAATCGGCTCATTTCCGAATATAAAGCCGTGTTTGGTGGTTGGGATATACCCGAAGGAATTAAAGAAATTTCGGAAAAAATAAAGAGTTGCGAGGAATCGGACGGGTATGAATACGAACACTCATACGAAAGTAACGGCACGGGTGAAAAGATATACGACAAAGTAAGATACACAGAGGAGTGGCGCGCCAGAACTTTTTGGGATAGCGACGAATACGGCGACCCGATTTATTGCGTAAGTTGGTATTTTTTTTCGTCGGAGTTTTATACAAAGCGTGTCGGCAATCAAACACTACGTGCGTCAACTTATCACGATATAGCAAAAAAGGCAATTCTGGCAAAAGGGAAATATCGTTACTTTTGCACTCATCGTCCGCCTTCGCCCGGAGCAATTCCTAACGGTTTTGTATCCTATGACACTTATTCCCCGGGGCAACGATATATCGGCGAAGTAACCTACAACGAAAAGCCATTAACTGAAGAATTGCAGAATTGGGGGCTTATCATTGATAGAGAATGGGATAAGATTCGTAACGCATATTTAGAAAATGAACTATAAGGAGAAAGGTATGAACAAGATCATTATAATTGGGAATCTGACAAGAGACGTGGAGCTGAACACGACGGGAAGCGGAACTTCTTATGCGCGGTTTTCCATAGCGGTGAGCAGAAGATTCGCAGATGCAGACGGAAACAGAGAGACGGATTTTTTTAACGTAGTCGTATGGAGAGGGCAGGCGGAGAACTGCTATAAGTACCTGCAAAAGGGAAGTAAGGCAGCGATTGTCGGCAGCTTGCAGAACCGGGCTTATGAAGATAAGAACGGAGACAAGCGGACGGTAACGGAAATCATGGCGGAAGAGGTGGAGTTCCTGACGCCGAAAAAGCAGGAAGATCATGAAATGAAAGAAGTTGCAACAAAGCCGCGGCAGATGCGTTTAGAGCCGGAAGAAGAGGATGACCTGCCGTTTTAAGAGTCGAAACGCTGTGAGGCGTCAATCGGGAATGCCCACCCGGTTCTGAAGATGACAGGGCAAAGGAGAAAAAACATGGAAGGCAAGTACATAGTAAGAGGCGACAGAAGCGGCGTATTTTACGGAGAAATTAAAGAACGCAATGGAAAAGAAGTCACTATGACCAATGTCAGGCGGTTGTGGTATTGGGAGGGGGCAAATTCGATTAGTCAGCTTGCTCAATGCGGAACAGTAAGCCCAAAGAATTGCAAATTTACTGTAACCGTTGATGAAATGCTTATATTAGACGCTATCGAGATCGACAAGTGCAGTCAAGAGGCAATTAAATCGATTGAGGCGGTTAAGGAATGGAAAAAGATATAATTGAAAAGTGGATAGTTAATTGGGGCTCTTTCGCTGGCTCCGGATCCGGCGACGGCTCCGGCTCCGGCGACGGCTCCGGCGACGGCTA